>OCTX012286573.1_pt1 | contig 188681 bp, 160 predicted proteins | sample 1539691 | NCBI WGS metagenome assembly OCTX01 (sample SAMN02144231, study PRJEB22623) | gut metagenome | biome: sheep rumen | host: Ovis aries | place: New Zealand
CGGTCCGGGAGAATGCGAGACAAACGCGAAGCGATTGATCGAGCATGATCACGGAGCGGAAGAAGTTTGCGGAGCAAACATCATGAGGAAGCGGAGCTTCCGAATGACCGAGCCGCAATCCGAGCCTGAGAGGCCAACTCATGAAAAGCTTTGGATGTTGGAAAAGCTTGTGTGTTCAGTTTTGAAGGTATGTCGTAAAAATAATAGTGGCCAAAGGCCACTATTTGTGTTATACTACCTTTGTTTCCGTAGGGGATTGGTCAAATGGTATGACAGAAGTCTCCAAAACTTTTAGCGGGAGTTCGATTCTCTCATCCCCTGGAGCTAAAAGCAGCTGCCGCATCGATCGATGCGGCAGTTCTTTTTTTCAGAAGCTGGCATCTGCCGGCTTTTTTTATTTGCCTGTTGACCGGACGCCTGAAATCCTTAATAATAGAAGTGCATGAGGGAGTAACAAAAAACAGACGTAACATCTGTGAAACAGTAAGGAGGGCAATTATTTATGAGCGATGAGACAAAAAAGGTTGAAGCTGTAGATCTGGAACAGGTTTCCGGTGGCAATGATGGTGCATTTGGACCCATCGATGATATTCACAATCTGGCATATTTTGTTGAGCACAAGGTCGATCATCTGCCGGCAGGTACCTGCCTGGTCATGAAGAGCTATCATAGCGGCGGCGGAGTTGTCATGCCCGGTCACAAGTTCTACAATGGAGATTCCATCTGGGTACATGGTCGTTACTGGGAGGGCGGACACTTCCTTGCCTATGACCAGGGCGAGTATGGATACGTAGACGCACAGTACGTAAGATAAATCCAAGACCCGTAAAGAAAAACGGAAATGTGTTTTGGGAGATAAGCGGATCTCCTGAAAGACGCCAGATGAGCTGTTGACGGTTTGCAGTGCCTTAGAGAAAATGGTACGAATTCTTACAGCTAATTAAAAAAGGGAGCATATCAAAGCCGGAAGAGGCGATGATATGCTCCCTTATTTTGAATTTTTTGATCCAGTGGATCTTTCTACGTACTGTCCGTATATGTACTGTCCGTATATGTACTGTCCGTATATGTACTGTCCGTATATGTACTATCCGTATGCGTACGGTCCGGATATGTACTGTCCGGATGGCTCAGGCAGCCTGCTTTTTCTCCAGAAGGATCGATATCAATACGCAGACGCCAAGCAGATAGGGATAGAACAGATAAGGCATGACAGAGAGGCTGGAGAGCCCGCTGAGGCTGGAGGCGATCAGCAGCTGTGCACCGTAAGGAATGATTCCCTGGAAGATGCAGGATACGGTATCCAGCAGCGAAGCTGTCTTTCTGGGTTCAATACCATAATGTTCACTGATGTCCTTTGCGATCGGTGCCGCCATGACGATGGCAACCGTATTGTTTGCTGTCGAGATGTCCATGAGAGCCGTGAGCAGGCTGATGCCAAACATTCCTCCCCGTTTTCCGGAGAAATGGCGCTCAATAAACTGCAGGATCGCCTCAAAACCGCCATTTTCCCGGATCAGTGCGCCGATGGATGCCACCAGGATCGTGACGATCATGGTCTCAAACATGCCGGAGGTTCCGCTTCCCATGGCTGTAAAGGCAAGTACATAGCTCAGTGTCCCCGTCAGGTTTCCGGCAATCACAAAAAGGATGATACCGACACCCAGAACAATAAATACGTTTATGCCGGTAAGGGCAAGAATCAGAACGACAAAGTAGGGGATCGCCTGCAGAATATTATAGGAATAATCCCCCAGGGGAGCAGCACTGCCAAACAGGGAGATGACCACCAGGATGCCCAGCGTGATCAGAGCGGCAGGGAGGGCGATCAGGAAGTTGGTCCTGAATTTATCCTTCATCTGTACACCCTGTGTCTGCGTTGCGGCAATGGTCGTATCCGAAATGAAGGAGAGGTTATCGCCGAACATGGCTCCGCCGACGACGGTTCCTACACAGAGAGGAAGGGAGAAGCCGCCGTTTGCTGCCACCTCTGCGGCAATCGGTACCAGGATCGTGATGGTGCCTACGCTGGTGCCCATGGCCATGGAGATCAGACTTCCGATCAGAAACAGGCCGGGTACCGCAAAGCTTCCGGGCAGGATGCTCAGAAGAAGATTCGCGGTGCTGGAAGCGCCGCCTGCCTGAGCAGCAATGCCGCTGAAGGCGCCGGCTGCCAGAAAGATGAAAAGCATGATCGTGATGTTGTCATCGCCGATCCCACCGGCGCAGATGTGGATCTTCTCGTCAAAGCTGAGTGCGCGGTTCTGCATAAAGGCGACGATCAGCGCGATGCCAAAGGCGACCACGACGGACATGATGTAGAAGCCCATCTGGCCGTCAAGCGGCTTTATATATTCGTAGAAAATACCAGTGCCCAGATACAGCAGAAGAAAGATAATGATGGGCAGAAGCGCCCACCCATTGGGTGTTTTTTTGTTGTTGTTTCCTTCCATGGTTTTTGTCCCCTCAGACACAGAAATTTTGTTTGAAAAACAATGATCCGCACAGAACAGAAAGGTCGTATACCTGTTCCGTGCGGATTATAATTATACCACGAATCGTATAGTTTGTTAACATGGAAGTATTGTAAGCTGGTGTATCGCTGGTGTATGTGCTGCATTGCAGCCTGATGTTTCGCACACTTTTGCGGGTCGTTTGCTGACCGATCCTGCTTATCTTTATTCTCTCATTTTGTCACGTTCCATGGCCTCCAGGATCTGAAAACTGTTGATCAGATAAAGGGCTGTGGTTGTGTCCTCCAGCTGCAGATCGAAAAGCTCGGCGATCCGGTTGGTACGATACAGAAGAGTGTTGCGGTGGATGCACAGTTCTGCAGCCGCCTGCTCTTTGTTGTGCAGGCACAGAGAATAGACGCGGAGGGTTTCATAATAATGCGTAAGGTTTTCGGAATCATATTTCCGGATCTGTTCCAGAGCCGGATGAAGAAAGACCCGGGCATCCTCCAGATCAAGGATATCCTGAAACAATGCTGTCGGCATGACATCATAAAAAATGCTCAGGGTCTCTGTGCCGGCATTCAGAGCCAGCATTGCTTCTTTGAAATGCACAGGCAGATCGAGAAGATCCTGGAACGGGCGGGAGAGGCCGCTTCGGCCCGCTCGGCTCAGTGTTTCCGCTGTCTTCTGGTAGAAAGCTGCTTCTGACGGCCGATAGGTGTCGGTTCCCCGCACAGAGCCAAAAAGGGAGACGAGATAGTCGCCGCAGATCGTCGTGATCACCTCGTAATAATTTCGCGAGAGACTGCTGGTGCTCATGGCAGCAAAGGCGTGCTGCGAGGCAGAGGTTCCAATGCGGGTGACCATCAGGGCATAGCCGCTGGTCATGATGCGGGAGATCTCCTCCTGGGCAAAGATGCGCTGGTCCGGGGCAGTATCCGCATCCAGCAGGTTCTGCATATAGGTGCCATAGGTGCTGTAATCGCCGAGCTTTGGCCGCATCATCAGGATGCTCAGGGCATCGCGGAAGATCGCGGCACAGGCAAGATCCGTATCGTACAGCGGTTCGTCAGAAAGCATAATGGCAAAATGACCGTAGATCCGGCTGCCGGAGTGAACTTCCCCGAAGATCCGGGGGCATTCCTCCACCTGGCCCGTATCTGCATAGAACGGGTCATAAAAGTGTTCGGTACTGGTCAGATACTCCTGCTGATAGCTGACGATCAGCTCCTTGGGCAGGATCCTGCGGGCAAGCAGGGTGTCGTATAGCGATACGCCGATCTTTTCCTTCGGATACATTGAAATCAGATGATAATGCTCATTTGTCAGCAGGACGGGCACGCCAAAAAAATCTGACGCCGTCCGCACCAGCTCCCGCAGGGAATAATGCTGCAGGGCTTCAAAAAAGATCCGGTAGGCTTCCTCCGGGGTGCGCCTCTGGTGGGCAAAAAATGGGCTTGTCATTTTGCACAAACACCTCCTGCTCAGATTATACTATATGATATGGCCATTTATAAAGGGGCCTGTTATATTTTTAACAGAACTTTTTGTATTGTTTCAACGAAAGGAGTTTTGTTATGCGTTTTTCCAATACTTTTTCCCCGTACAGGATCGGCAGCCTGGAGATCAAGAACCGGCTGATCGTTCCCGCCATGGATTCCGGCGTATTTGATGAGCGGGGTTTTGTTTTTCAGCCGACACTGGATTATTATGGCGCACGTGCTGCCGGAGGTTTCGGTCTGGTCATTATCGAGATCGCAGCCGTCGAGAGCAGGGGCGTAGGAATGCCCCACGAGCCTGCGGTATGGACCGATGACTGTATCCCGGGAATGACAAAGCTTGCCGCTGTCATCCATGAAAAGGGTGCACGCACCATCGTTCAGCTGCATCATGCCGGCAGAGAGACGGTGGCAGCCATGGCCGGCGAGCAGATCGCGGCTCCTTCTTCCGTACCCTGCCCGACAAACAGAGAGACGCCCCATGAGTTCTCCACTCAGGAGGTCTATGATCTGATCCAGCACTATGTGGATGCTGCAGTCCGCATGCAGAAGTCCGGTTTCGACGGCGTAGAGATCCATGCATCCCACGGCTACATGGGCGGACAGTTCCTTTCCCCCAGATCCAACAAGCGTGTTGACGAGTTTGGCGGCGGCATCGATGGAAGAGCCTACTTCATGAAGCTGGTCGTTGAAGGCATCAAGAAGGCCTGCGGCGAGGACTTTGTGGTCACGGCAAGACTGTCTGCTCTGGAAAACCGCATCGGCGGTCTGGAGATGGAGGAGACGATCGTATTTGCTTCCATGCTGGAAGAGTATGGCTATGACGCCCTTCATATTTCTGCCGGTACCTATGAGACCTGGGAGACCATCGTACCTCCGTCCTCCTGGCAGTCCGGCTGGAACCTGGGCAATGCAAGAAGAATAAAGGAAGCCGTCGACATTCCGGTTATTTCTGTCGGCCTGTTCCATGATCCCTACACCATCGAGACGGCGATCAAACGGGGTGACTGCGATGCCGTATCCCTTGGCAGACAGTCCATTGCCGATCCGGACTTCCCGAACAAGGTAGTCGGCGGCGCAATTGCCGATATCATTCCGTGTATCGGATGTACACAGAGATGCATGGAGTTCAACTATCCTGAAAATCTTATGCCCGGCGACTGGGGTGTAGGCTGTATGTACAATCCGCAGTCCAGCCACCGTGCAGACCGCATGCTGACAAAGACCGATGCACCGAAGAAGGTTGTGGTTGTCGGCGCAGGCCCCGGCGGCATGACAGCCGCATGGATGTCCGCATACCGCGGCCATGAGGTCATCCTTCTGGAGAAGAACGACAAGCTGCAGGCCGGCGGACAGCTCCGCATCGGTGCATATCCGCCCTTTAAGCAGGGCCTGACCAGAGAGATCCGGTATATGATCCACCAGTGTGAGAAGAACGGCGTGGACATCCGCTGGAACACAGAGGCAACTCCCGAGCTGATCAAGGAGCTGGCTCCGGATGCCCTGATCATGGCCACCGGCGCGACCCCGATCGTTCCCGGTATTCCTGGCCTGAAGGAGACCGGTGTTGTCCTTGCAAACAATGTCCTTCTTGGCGATCCGGTCCTGAAATCCAGTGTCCTGATCATCGGAGGAGGCGAGGTCGGTGCTGAGACAGCAGAGTATGCAACCGATTACTGCACAAAGGTAACCGTTGTTGATATGCTTCCGCAGATCGTTCCGATGCTGTATCTGACCGTCCGCAACGCAATGATGGACCGCTTCAAAAAGGAAGGCATCGAGGTCTACACCAACACGAAGGTCCTCGAGTTCATCGACGGCGGCATCAAAGCCGACTGCCAGGGCAAGGAGATCGTCCTTGACGGCTATGATACAGTAATCCTTGCGCTTGGCTCCAAGCCGTACATCCCCTTCGAGGCAGAAGGCCTGGCAAAGCAGACCTTTGTCATCGGCGATGCAGACGCTGTCAAGGATGCCAAGTGGGCGATCTACAAAGGCTACTGCGTAGCAAAGGATCTTTAAACGGACGGCAGGCATGCTGCGGGAAAAAACTGAAGCTGTGAATACACCTGCATAAATTGAATAATTGACGATAGTTCCGGGACCCGAATGCCCTCTGTGGTCCCGGAGAGACGAGTATAAGCCTCATGCCACAGGGAAGGATGAGGGCTGCCGGATAAAGCAAAACTGCTTTGTGCGGCAGCCCCGTTCTTCCTCTTTTTTTGTGCGGAATGCCGATACATATGTGTAACATTGATAGTTGACTTCTGGTTTAATATATGTATAATCAGTTATGGTATTGGGTTTAGCAAAAAATGACTTTATGTTTAGAATTGTTTTCTGTTCTTATAGGAAGGTATTGGTATGGACGGGGATCTGATAAATGCAGATATCGGAAAGCGGATACGTGACCTGAGAAACCGGAACGGGCTTACCCAGCAGGAGCTGGCGGACCGGACAGAGCTGACCAAGGGATACATCTCCCAGCTGGAGCGGGGGCAGGTGTCTCCTTCTCTGATCACCCTGTTTGATCTGATCGAATGCCTCGGCACAACGCCGGCGGATTTTTTCAAAACAAAAGGACCGGAGCAGGTCGTTTTTTCGGAAAATGAGTTTTTCGAGAAGATCGATGAGGGCGGAAACAGCATTCAGTGGATCGTTCCGAATGCGCAGAAAAATGAGATGGAGCCTCTTCTGGTGCAGCTGCAGCCGCATCAGCGGCTGACAGAGGACAAGCCCCACCAGGGAGAGGAGTTCGGGTATGTGATCTCCGGCAGGATCCGGCTGCATCTGGGGGATGCGACCTATATCGTAAAGACCGGAGAGAGCTTTTATTTTCAGGCGGACGGCCTGCACTACATCGAGAACAACACCCAGAGACCGGCGAAGTTTATCTGGGTGAGCTCCCCGCCATCCTTCTGATCAGAAGGACGAGGCGTTTTTGAAAATAGTTTTAGCTGCTGTATTTGGGAAAATGCAGGTTCGGCACAGCGGGAAGGGTAAGTATGAAAGATAACGCAGAAAACATTATTGAACTGAAACATATCACGAAGATCTTCAGCGACAACGGCTTTACGGCTGTATCAGATTTTAACCTGGAGGTAAAACGTGGTGAATTTGTTACCTTTCTCGGGCCGTCAGGCTGCGGAAAGACGACGACGCTCCGTATGATCGCAGGCTTTGACCTGCCGACAGAAGGGCAGATCCTCCTGAACGGGCAGGATATCACACAGCTTCCGCCCCACAAACGGCCGATCAATACGGTCTTTCAGCGCTATGCGCTGTTTCCGCATATGAATATTTATGAAAATATTGCCTTTGGCCTTCGGCAGCGCAAGGTGGAAAAATCCCTGATCACAAAGAAGGTCAGGAAGGTCCTGGAGCTGGTGGATCTGGAGGGCTTTGAGAAGCGTTCCGTCGCCACGCTTTCCGGCGGACAGCAGCAGCGGGTGGCCATTGCCCGGGCACTGGTCAACGAGCCGGAGATCCTGCTTCTGGACGAGCCTCTTGGCGCGCTGGATCTGAAGATGCGCAAGGAGATGCAGCTGGAGCTGAAGAAAATGCATGACGAGCTGGGCATCACCTTCATCTATGTCACCCATGACCAGGAGGAAGCCCTGACGATGTCGGACACGATCGTTGTCATGGCCGAGGGACGGATGCAGCAGATCGGTACGCCGGAGGACATCTACAACGAGCCGAAAAATGCCTTTGTGGCTGACTTTATCGGAGAGAGCAACATCTTCAACGGCATCATGACCGGAAAGCTGAAGGTGCGCTTCTGCGGCGGCGAGTTTGACTGTGTCGATGACGTGGAGGAGGGAACCCACATCACAGCGGTCGTGCGGCCGGAGGATGTCATCCTTTCCGCACCGGAGAAGGGGACGATCCGCGGCACGGTAACTTCTGTGATCTTCAAGGGGATGCACTATGAGATCACCGTGGAGTCCGGAAAAAATGAGATGGTCATCCAGTCTGTCCATGCAGCCCGGGTGGGCGATGTCGTGGGCATGTCTGTCGAGCCGGATAACATCCATGTCATGATCGCGGAAGACCACACCAACTACTTTATGGCAGACATCAACAAGGACTATCGTCTGGAATACAACAACAAGAAGATCCGGACAAGTCTGACCAAGCTGATCCCCGGAAGCAGGCGGCTTGAGGACGGAACGCTGGTGGATGCGGGCGGAGATAGCATCGATCCGCAGAGGACCCGCGTGCAGGTCTCCATCCAGCCGGGCGATATCGAGATGACCGACCGTGTGGAAGAAGGTATGGTGGATGGCTATATCAGCAACCTGATCTACAAGGGCGATCACTACAGCTATGTCATTCACACGGATCTGGAAGAGGATTTTGTTGTTGACGATGAGGACCTGTGGAACATGGGCGACCATGTCGGCCTTATCATGCCGATCGATAAGATGACCTTCCGACTGGTGAAATAAGGAGGCGGAAAGAGGAATGTTTAAATTTTCCAGAAAAAACCTGGCCGTCCCCTATGCCGTGTATCTGATCCTGTTCGTCGCGGCGCCGCTGGTGGTCCTGTTTTATTATGCATTTACAGATAGTACGGGCAGGGTATCCCTGGCGAACCTTGTGCGGTTCTTTTCGGATCCCAACACACTGGGAACGCTTTGCTACAGCATCGCGATCGCTGTCGTCACTACCGTTGTCTGTCTGCTGATCGCCTATCCGACAGCCTATTTCCTTGCCACCAGCAGCCTGAAGGGCAAGGACGTGCTGCTGATGGTTTTTGTCATGCCCATGTGGATCAACTTTTCGCTGCGCATTACAGCCCTGAAGGAGATCCTGACACTGCTCGAGGGAAACCTGGCCTATTATCCGTTCCTGAATGCGGTCCTTGGCATGGCCTACGATTTCCTTCCGTTCATGATCCTGCCGATCTACAACACGATCTCCAGGCTGGACGGATCGCTGGTTGAGGCTGCCAGAGACCTGGGAGCAGATGATATCAGTGCCTTTGTCAAGGTGATCCTGCCCCTTTCCCTTCCGGGCATCGTCAGCGGTGTTTCCATGGTATTCCTCCCGGCGATGACGAACTATGTTGTCCTGGATATGCTTTACAACAGCACATACATCATGGGCAGTCTGATCGGCAGCTATTTCTCCGCCTACAACTGGCACGGCGGATCAATGATCGCGCTGATCCTGCTGCTCATTATCTGCCTGTTCACGGTCGTATCCAGCCGCATCAGTGAGGAGGAGCCTGACAGGAGAGGAGGTGCGCTTCTGTGAAAAAAGGTCTGAAAAGAGGATTTATCGCGCTTGTCCTGATCTTTCTGTATGCGCCGATCCTGATCCTGATGGTCTACAGCTTTACCAATGCAACGAACATCGGAGCGATCCGCGGATTTTCGCTGCAAAACTATGTGACGCTCTTTACCACGCCTGAACTGGTCGACATGATCGTCGATACACTGACGCTGGCAGTCGTTTCGGCTCTGCTGGCATCGATCCTTGGCACTTTGGGAGCGATCGGTGCGTTCTACTCCCGGCAGAGGGTAAATTCTGCCATCGGCACCCTCAACCAGGTGCCGGTCATCAATGCCGATGTCGTGACCGGTTTTTCGATCTGCATCCTGCTGGTCGTCGTCTGCGGCATCAGCAAGGATACCTACATTCCGCTGCTTGTCGGTCATGTGACGCTTTGTGCACCCTTTGTGTACCTGTCCGTTATGCCGAAGCTCAGGCAGATGGATCCCAGCATCTATGAAGCTGCGCTCGATCTGGGCGCGACACCTGCCGTAGCTCTTCGGCATATCGTGCTGCCGCAGATCTTTCCCGGCGTCATCTCTGGTTTTGCCCTGGCCATCACCCTGTCGCTGGATGACTATTTCATCGCGACATATACAAAGCCGGCCACCTTTGACACCATCAGCACTTATGTGGTAAATGCGACAAAGGGCTCACAGACAACGATCAAGACGGCTCTCTGGGCATTGTCCACCGTTATTTTCGTCATCGTTGTGCTGGTCGTTGCCGCAGCAAATATCCGTGCAGCGCGCAGTGAACAGCAGGCATAGGAAAGAGGTACAGATGAAACAGAAACGATGCGGAAAAATGATCCGGAGCATAGCCCTTATCGCGGCTTCCATCCTGCTTGTTTTCAGCGGAAGCGCGGTCAGCGCGGCGGCGGCTGAGGAGGCCGAAAGCGAAAAGACCGTCACGCTGCGGGTGTGCAACTGGGAGGAGTATATCGATCTCGGCGACTGGGACGAAGAGGAGACCATCGATCTGGAGAGCGGCGATATCATCGGCGAGAACTCCATGGTCGAGGACTTTGAAGAGTGGTATTACGAAACCTACGGGATCCGGGTGAAGGTGGAATATTCGACCTTTGGCACCAATGAGGATCTCTACAATATGCTCACCCTGGGCGATGTCTTTGACCTTGTCTGCCCCTCTGAGTATATGATCATGAAGCTGATGGCGGAAAATGAGCTGGTTCCCCTTTCGGAGGAATTCTTTGACACTGAGATCCCGGAAAACTATTACAGCAGGGGCGTGTCCCCCTATATCCGGCGCATCTTCGAGGAAAAGAAGATCAACGGAGAACCCTGGGGAGATTATGCAGCCGGCTATATGTGGGGCGTGACAGGCATCGTATACAATCCGGAGGAGGTCGACAAGGAAGACACACGGACCTGGGATATCCTGAACAACCCGGACTATTACCGGCAGGTGACCATCAAGGATAATGTGCGGGACTCCTATTTTGCAGCCGTCGGTGCCCTGAAAAGTGATCTTCTGACCAGCGAGGAGTTTCGGAATGCACCGGATTACAAGCAACGGCTTGAGGATGAGATGAACGACGTCTCTCCTGAGACCATCGCTCTGGTGCAGGATTATCTGCAGAGCGTAAAAGACAACGCCTATTCCTTTGAGACGGATTCGGGCAAGGCAGATATGATCACGGGCAAGGTCCTGGCCAATCTGCAGTGGTCGGGCGATGCGGTCTATACGATGGATCAGGCAGATGAGGATGATTTTACCCTGAACTTTGCTGTGCCGGATGAGGTGACCAACATCTATTTCGACGGATGGGTCATGTTAAAGCGCGGCGTGGAAAATGATCCGGCCCGGCAGCATGCAGCCGAAGCCTTCATCAATTTCAATTCCCGTCCGGACAACGTGATCCGGAACATGTATTACATCGGGTATACTTCGGTGATCACCGGAGGAGAAGAGGACAGCCGCATCTTTGAATATGCCGACTGGTGCTATGGAGCAGAGGAGGACGAGGAGGATACCGTGGAATATCCCCTTGGCTACTTCTTTACCGGGAACAGTGATGACGAGGATTATGTCATAACTGCACCGGCGGAGCAGATGGATCGGCAGCTGTACGCCCAGTATCCGCCCGAGGACGTGCTGGCCAGATCATCGATCATGACCTATTTCGACCAGGAGAAGAACGACGTGATCAACCAGATGTGGATCAACGTCCGTTGCTTCAATATCCACAAGATCCCCCTGTGGGCATGGCTGATCACCGCAGCAGTACTTGCAGGCTGCCTGGCATGGTGGATCATCAAAAAAAGAGACAGAGATTACGAGTAACCAGCCGTTCACAGATAGGCTGCCGCATGAAGCAAAGAGGATACATACATACTCTTTGCCGGAAGCGTTCTCGCTCTGTCCGCATTCAATGAAAGAATAAGCTCCGATGGGATGCGTCCCACCGGAGCTTATTTTTGTTTCTGGCGCTGCATAGGTTCTGCCAGAATGATTATGCGCATTTTTCGTGCGGCAGCCCCATTTTGCAGTGCAGCAGTTCGTCTACAGTGCCTTGTTGTCTTCCTGCAGATTTCGGTTTGCTGTCGAGAGCATCAGCTTGATACGGTTCAGCTGGTTGACCTCGGAGGCGCCGGGGTCGTAGTCGATGGCTACGATGTTTGCCATCGGATAGTCCTGCCGGATCGCCTTGATGACGCCCTTGCCGACCACATGGTTGGGCAGGCAGCCAAAGGGCTGGATACAGACGATGTTTTCAACACCGCTGTGGATCAGCTCCATCATCTCACCGGTCAGGAACCAGCCCTCGCCGGTCTGGTTGCCGATGGAGACGATCGGCGATGCGTATTCGGCCAGCTTTTCGATCTTTGCCGACGGCGTGAAATGGACACTCTTTTCAAATTCGTCATCCGCCGCCTTCCGCAGCAGCTGAACGGCCTTGATTCCGGCGTTCATCAGGACCATGGATTTTTTCGAGGTTCCGTAATGCTCATACTGGAACCTTGTGTTGTAGAAGCTGTACATGAAGAAGTCCACAAAGTCCGGGACGACAGCCTCGGCTCCCTCAGCCTCCAGCAGATCGACCAGATGGTTGTTGGCAGCCGGTGCAAATTTCACCAGGATCTCACCGACGATGCCGACTCTGGGTTTCTTTTCATCGGTCACCGGGAGACGGTCAAAATCGCGGATGATCTGGCGGCAGAGGTTGTTGAACCGGGTCCAGCTGACATGCTTTGCCTGCAGCTGCCGGATGACGATCTGCTCCCATTTTTTGTGCAGACGGTCTGCAGAGCCCGGAACCTTTTCGTAAGGCCGCATCCGGTACAGACACTTCATGAAGATGTCGCCGATGACCGCGCCAAATACGATGCGTACAGCCAGATCCGGGTTCAGCTTGAAGCCGGGGTTGCTCTCAAGACCAACCACATTAAAGGAGATGACCGGGATCTGCGCATAACCGGCTTTCTTCAGCGCACGGCGGATGAAGGCAATATAATTGGAGGCACGGCATCCGCCGCCTGTCTGGCTCATGATGACGGCGGTATGGTCGGGATCATATTTGCCGGATTCCAGCGCGTCCATGATCTGGCCGACCACCAGCAGCGACGGATAGCAGGCATCGTTGTTGACGTATTTCAGTCCCACATCGATGGAGTTCTTGTTGTCGTTCTCCAGCACATGCAGGTTGTAGCCGCCGGTCACAAAGGCCGCCTGGATGACGTTGAAATGGATCGGCGACATCTGCGGGCAGAGGATGGTGTAGCCCTGCTCCTTCATTTCCTTTGTGAATACGACACGCTCCTGCGCGGAGGAGCTTACCCTGCGCTCGGCAGGATTCTTTTCCCTGGCGCGGAGAGCCGCAAGCAGGGAGCGGACACGGATGCGCGCGGCACCCAGGTTGTTGACTTCATCGATCTTTAAGACCGTATAGATCTTGTTGCTGCCGGTCAGGATCTCGTAGACCTGGTCCGTGGTCACAGCGTCCAGGCCGCAGCCAAAGGAGTTGAGCTGGATCAGATCCAGATCGTCCCTCGTTTTGACATAATTCGCCGCGGCATAAAGTCTGGTATGGTACATCCACTGATCGTTGACGCGGATCGGGCGCTCGACCGGGGCCAGATGGGAGATGGAATCCTCGGTCAGCACGGCCACATCATAGGAAGTGATCATGTCCGGGATGCCGTGGTGGATCTCCGGGTCGATATGGTAAGGTCTGCCGGCCAGCACAATGCCTCTGTGGCCGGTATCCTCCATCCACTGCAGGGTCTCCTCGCCTTTCTGGCGGATGTCCTCCCTGGCTTGTGCCATCTCCTCCCAGCCCTCATGCAGGGCAGAGCGGATATCCTTTTCGGGGATGTCCGGAAATACCTTGACCAGCTCGTCGGCCAGAACCTTTTCACTGGTCATCGCCAGGAAGGGGTTCAGGAACACCAGCTCCGGGTTGCGCAGGGAATCCACATTGTTCTTGATGTTCTCTGCATAGGAGGTGACGATCGGGCAGTTGTAGTGGTTAACGGCATCGGCAAATTCATTTCGCTCGTAGGGGATGCAGGGGTAGAAGATAAACTTCAGGCCCTGGTGCAGCAGCCATTCGATATGGCCGTGGGAGATCTTTGCCGGATAACACGCCGTATCGCTGGGGATGGATTCGATCCCGAGCTCGTAGATCTGCCGGGTGGAGGTAGGCGAGAGCACGACGCTGTAGCCGAGCTTTGTGAAGAAGGTAAACCACAGCGGATAGTTCTCATACATATTCAGGACCCGGGGAATACCGACACGTCCCCTCGGCGCTTCATCTGCGCTAAGCGGCGTATAGGAAAAGAGCCGGTCATATTTGTATTCATACAGGTTCGGGATATGGTGGGCATTTTTCTGCTTTCCGATGCCTCGCTCGCAGCGGTTGCCGCTGATATACTGGCGGCCGCCTGAAAAACGGTTGATGGTCAGACGGCAGCGGTTTGTGCAGCCCTTGCAGTGCGCCATCTTGGTGGAATACTCCAGCGTATTGATCTTTTCGATGGGCAGCATGGAGGTTTCCCGGCCCTCACAGCGGTCTCTGGCGATCAGAGCAGCGCCGAAGGCACCCATGATGCCGGCGATGTCCGGACGGATCGCTTCACAGTCCGCGATGCGCTCAAAGCTGCGGAGAACCGCATCGTTGTAGAAGGTTCCGCCCTGCACGACGATGTGCTTTCCAAGTTCTCTGGCATCTGAAACCTTGATGACTTTATACAGGGCATTCTTGATGACAGAGTAGGCAAGTCCGGCAGAGATATCGGCAACGGTAGCGCCTTCCTTCTGGGCCTGCTTGACCTTGGAGTTCATGAAGACGGTGCAGCGGGTGCCCAGATCGATGGGATGCTCGGCAAAAAGGGCTTCTTTGGCGAAATCCTTTACGGAATAATCCAGCGAGTTGGCAAAATTCTCGATAAAGGAGCCGCAGCCGGAGGAGCAGGCCTCGTTCAGCTGCACGCTTTCCACGGCGTGGTCCCGGATCTTGATGCATTTCATGTCCTGACCGCCGATGTCCAGGATACAGTCGACCTCCGGATCAAAGAAGGCGGCGGCCGTATAGTGGGCGATGGTCTCGACCTCTCCCTCATCCAGGAGAAGGGCAGACTTGATCAGCTGCTCGCCGTAGCCGGTGGAGCAGGCATAGGCAATATGGGCAGTCGATGGCATATGGGCATAGATCTCCTGGATCGCACGGATCGAGGTCGCCAGGGGACTGCCATGATTGTTGTCATAGAAGGAGTAGAGCAGCTCGCCGTCCTCGGAGATGACGGCCGCCTTTGTGGTGGTGGAGCCGGCATCGATACCCAGATAACAGCTGCCCTTATAGGACGAGAAATCCGCTGTTTTTACCCGGTGCTGGTGCTGACGGGCAAGGAACGTCTCATAATCGGCGGCAGAGGCAAACAGAGGCTCCATACGGGCGACCTCCATCTCCATGCGGATACCGCTGCGGAGACGGTCCTTCATCACAGAGAGGCCGATCTCCTTGTCTTCGCTGGCGTTCAGCGCAGAGCCGACAGCCGCAAACAGATGGGAGTTCTCGGGGATGATGGTATGCTCATCATCCAGGCGAAGGGTCCGGATAAAGCATTTGCGCAGCTCAGAAAGGAAGTGCAGCGGGCCGCCAAGAAAAGCCACATGACCGCGGATGGGCTTGCCGCAGGCCAGACCGGAAATGGTCTGGTTGACGACAGCCTGAAAGATGGATACGGCCAGGTCTTCCTTGGTCGCACCCTCGTTGATCAGAGGCTGGATATCTGTTTTGGCAAAAACACCGCAGCGGGCAGCGATCGGATAGATCGCCTGATAGCCCTTGGCGTATTCATTAAGACCAGGCGCATCTGTCTGCAGCAGGGCTGCCATCTGGTCGATGAAGGAGCCCGTGCCGCCGGCACAAACGCCGTTCATGCGCTGTTCGATATTGCCGTTCTCAAAATAGATGATCTTTGCGTCCTCGCCGCCAAGCTCAATGGCGACATCCGTCTGCGGAGCATAAAAACGCAGCGCAGAAGAGACGGCAATGACCTCCTGGACAAAAGGCACATCCACGTTCTTTGCAAGGGCAAGACCGCCGCTTCCGGTGATGACCGGATGCACAGTCACATTGCCAAGAAGGGCCTCGGCCTCCTCAAGAAGATCGGCAAGGGTCTCCTGGATGCGGGCAAAGTGCCTTTTATAATCGGAAAAAAGAAGTTTTTTATCGATATCAAGGATGGCGATCTTTACGGTCGTCGATCCGATGTCGATTCCAAGTGTATAGTTAAGATCTGACATGTTTATCACTCCTTTATATACAGAGTTGATTATACGACAGCAGAAATTGAAAAACAACAAGGAGAAAATCTGCGGAAGGGCAAATGGGATCTTTTTCCGCGTACAGATATAAAAAAGTGTCCGAAATAGTCGGAGGCAAAGAGTGAACACCGTGGTGTTCCTTAAGGCGGCATCTCCGGCTGATATAACGGAGCGCAGGATTTGCTCTTGCGCTTATGCGTTTGATTCGGTATCATCTATGAGATAATGATTATGCGGAAGCTGACGAAATGCGTCAGATTTGGTCAGCAGCTTAAATAACGGAGAGAAGAATGGCACAGTACAGACTGATTAAAACAGATGGATTGGCAAAGAGCGCCGAGTTTACGACGGTACATGGGACCGTCCAGACCCCGGTGTTTATGAATGTGGGCACGGTAGGCGCGATCAAGGGGGCTGTCTCTACAGAGGATCTTGAACGGATCGGCACGCAGATCGAGCTGTCCAACACGTATCATCTGCACGTGCGGCCCGGCGATGAGGTCGTCAAAAAAATGGGAGGTCTGCACCGCTTTATGTCCTGGGACAGACCGATTTTGACCGATTCCGGCGGCTTTCAGGTCTTTTCCCTGGCGGATCTGCGAAAGATCAAGGAGGAAGGCGTCACCTTCCATTCCCACATCGACGGGCGGCTGATCTTTATGGGACCGGAGGAGAGCATGACGATCCAGTCCAACCTCGGTTCGACCATTGCCATGGCCTTCGACGAGTGTCCGCCAAGCACGGCGGAGCGGAGCTATGTGGACCAGTCCGTTGCCAGGACGTCCAGATGGCTGGTCCGCTGCAAGAACAGGATGAATGAACTCAACAGCCGCGAGGATACGGTCAACCCGCATCAGCTGTTGTTTGGCATCAACCAGGGCGCGATCTATCCGGATATCCGGATCAGCCACGCAAAGGAGATCACGGAGCTTGATCTTGACGGCTATGCCATCGGCGGCCTGGCTGTTGGAGAGACCCATGAGCAGATGTATGACATCCTGGATCATGTGGTGCCGTATCTTCCCCAGGATAAGCCTACCTATCTGATGGGAGTCGGGACACCGGCGAACATCCTGGAGGGCATTGACCGCGGCGTGGATTTCTTTGACTGTGTATATCCGAGCCGAAACGGACGGCACGGCCATGTCTACACCAAATATGGCCATTTGAATCTTTTTAACGCGAAATATGAGCTCGACAGCCGGCCGATCGAGGAGGGCTGCGGCTGTCCGGCCTGCACCAGATACAGCAGGGCGTATATCCGGCATCTGATGAAGGCAAAGGAAATGCTGGGCATGCGGCTGTGTACGCTGCATAATCTGTACTTTTACAATAACCTGGTGGCCGATGCCAGAGAGGCGATCAGGGAGGGCAGGTACAAGGCATTTAAGAAGATGAAGCTCGAGGGATTTGCGGCCGGAGAGCAGGGCTGAGCCAGGAAGGGGCAGCTGCGGGCCAGAAGATCGGGACAGACCGGCAGATCCTCATTTTTTACTTGCCGACAAGGCGTTTATTGTGTATGATAGTTGAGGTACCCTTTCCGGTCCAAACCGGGGGTGAATCTAGTATGGATACAGTCAGGAGGCTTTTGTTATGATTTTTGCTACGGCTACTGGGGCAGGCGGTACGTTCAGTTTGATCCTTATGATGGTGGCGATGTTCGCTATCATGTACTTTATGATGATCCGTCCGCAGAGAAAAGAAGAGAAGAGGACCCAGGAGATGCTGGCAGCGCTGGAGATCGGCGATGCTGTCGTTACCCACAGCGGCTTTTACGGAATCATCATCGATATCAGTGAGGAAGATGTTATCGTTGAGTTCGGCAACAACAAGAACTGCCGTATTCCGATGAGAAAGTCCGCGATCGCTCAGGTCGAGAAGCCGGAGCAGGCTCTCGCTGCAAAGGAAGAGAAGAAGGCCGAGAAGAAGGAAGAGAAAAAGGAAGAGAAGAAATAAGCGATCGGATGAAGCAGCATCCGGCCCCATGAGGGCATTCTTTTCCACATCAATTTAAGAAATGAGAGATAAACGGGATTTCATCAGGAAGTCCCGTTTTTTTTTGCGTTTCGGCTTTTGTGCAGCGGATCTTTCGGTTGAAATGGCTTATGAATTGAAGTATTATAGTTTGTAATTGACAAAAAAGCATGCAAAGGAGTAAAGCTATGGAATTCAAGATCGGTTTGATCCGCGGAGACGGGATCGGTCCTGAGATCGTCGGTGAGGCGAAAAAGGTCCTGGATACGGTCTGCAGCAAATACGGACATGCATTTACCTATACAGAGCTGCTGCTCGGCGGCGCGTCCATCGATGCGACCGGATATCCGCTGACGGATGAAACAGTGGAGGAGGCAAAGACCTGTGATGCGGTGCTGATGGGTTCCATCGGCGGCGATGCAAAGACCTCTCCCTGGTATCAGCTGCCGCCGTCCCGCCGTCCGGAGGCCGGACTGCTGGCGATCCGCAAGGCACTGAATCTGTTTGCCAATCTCCGTCCCGCATATCTCTACAAGGAGCTGAGGGATGCCTGCCCGCTGAAGGATGAGATCATCGGGGAGGACGGCTTCAACCTGATCATCGTCCGCGAGCTGACCGGCGGCCTGTATTTTGGCGCACGGGAGACAAAGGAAGTGGACGGCGTCATGACAGCTGTCGATACCCTTACCTATAATGAAAATGAGATCCGGCGGATCGCGAAGAGGGCCTTTGATATCGCCATGAAGAGAAACCGGAAGGTCACCAGCGTGGACAAGGCGAACGTGCTGGATTCCTCCAGACTCTGGAGAAAGATCGCTGCTGAAGTGGCAGAGGAATATCCGGAGGTCACCCTGGAGCATATGCTGGTGGACAACTGCGCGATGCAGCTGGTCCGCGATCCGAAGCAGTTTGATGTCGTGCTGACAGAGAATATGTTTGGCGATATCCTTTCAGATGAAGCCAGTATGGTGGCCGGTTCCATCGGCATGCTCTCTTCGGCAAGCCTGAACGAGACAAAGTTTGGCCTGTATGAGCCCAGCCATGGCTCTGCACCGGACATCGCGGGCAAGAACATTGCCAATCCCATCGCAACGATCCTGTCGGCTGCCATGATGCTCCGCTACTCTCTGGATATGGACCGTGAGGCGGATGCCGTGGAGGCAGCGGTACAGCAGGTACTTTCCGAGGGATACCGCACAGCAGATATCTGGTCCGAGGGTATGACAAAGGTCAGCACCAGCGAGATGGGCAGCCTGATCGCTGAGCGGGTTTGAAACAGCAGAAAAGAAGATCTTCCTGATCCGGAAAGAGCTTCGCAAAAGGCGTGCGAAATGAACCGGATGCAGGTGTGCATAAGGAGGTATGCAGATGAATAGTGATCATGTAAGAGTAGGTATGCAGGCGGCCCCCGCCCGCAGTCTGTTTAACGCACTTGGAATGACCAAAGAGGAGATGAAGCGGCCGATGATCGGTATCGTCAGCTCCTACAACGAGATCGTTCCCGGTCATATGAACCTGGATAAGATCACTGAGGCGGTCCGGCTCGGCGTTGCCATGGCAGGCGGAACCCCGGTGGTATTCCCGGCCATCGCCGTATGTGACGGTATTGCCATGGGCCATATCGGCATGAAGTATTCCCTGGTCACCCGTGATCTGATCGCGGATTCCACAGAGTGCATGGCGATCGCGCATCAGTTTGACGGTCTGGTCATGATCCCGAACTGCGACAAGAATGTACCTGGTCTGCTGATGGCAGCAGCCCGCGTCAATATTCCGACGATCTTTGTCAGCGGCGGCCCGATGATGGCAGGCCATATAAAAGGAAGAAAGAGAAGTCTCTCCTCGATGTTTGAGGCCGTCGGCTCCTTTGCGGCAGGCACGATGACCGGCGAGGAGGTTACAGAATATGAGGAGAAGGTATGTCCGACCTGCGGCTCCTGCTCCGGCATGTACACCGCAAACAGCATGAACTGCCTGACCGAGGTCCTTGGCATGGGCCTTCGCGGCAACGGCACCATTCCGGCTGTTTATTCCGAGAGGATCCGTCTGGCCAAGGAAGCCGGCATGCAGATCATGGAGCTTGTGCGGAGAGATATCCGTCCGCGTGACATCATGACAAAGGACGCGTTCCTGAACGCTCTGACCATCGATATGGCCCTTGGCTGCTCCACCAACTCCATGCTGCACCTCCCGGCCATCGCCCATGAAGCAGGCTTTGATTTCGAGGTCTGGCAGGCAAACGAGATCAGCGAGCGCACGCCAAATCTGTGCCATCTGGCACCGGCAGGTCCCACCTACATGGAGGATCTGAACGAGGCAGGCGGTGTCTATGCGGTCATGAAGGAGATCGCCTCCCTTGGCCTTCTTCATCTGGACTGCATGACGGTCACCGGCAAGACGGTGGGCGAGAACATCGAGCATGCCGTGAACCTGGATCCCCAGGTCATCCGTCATGTGGAGGATCCGTTTATGAAGAAGGGCGGCATTGCCGTTCTGAAGGGCAACCTCGCACCGGATACCGCAGTCGTTAAGCGTTCTGCCGTTCTGCCGGAGATGATGGTCCATGAGGGACCGGCCCGGGTATTCGACTGTGAGGAAGATGCCATCGATGCGATCAAGGGCGGAAAGATCAAGGCTGGCGATGTCGTCGTGATCCGGTATGAAGGACCGAAGGGCGGCCCCGGCATGCGCGAGATGCTCAACCCGACTTCTGCCATCGCAGGCATGGGTCTGGATTCCACCGTCGCTCTGATCACCGACGGCCGGTTCTCCGGTGCGTCCAGAGGCGCTTCCATCGGTCATGTCAGCCCCGAGGCGGCAGCCGGCGGCCCGATCGCCTTTGTGGAGGAGGGAGATATCATCAGCATCAATATTCCGGAATACAAGCTCGAGGTAAAGGTGAGCGATGAGGAGATGGCCAGAAGAAAGGCAGCCTGGGTTCCGAAGGAGCCGAAGGTAAAGACCGGCTATCTGACCAGATACGCCAAGCTGGTCACCAGCGCAAATAAGGGCGCTGTCCTGAAGACACCGGAGGATTAACAGAGAGTCTGATATAGAAGGAGAAGACAGAATGCAGTTAAACGGTTCTCAGATCATCATCGAGTGCTTGAAGGAGCAGGGCGTCGATACCGTTTTCGGTTACCCGGGCGGTGCGATCCTGAATCTGTACGATGAGCTGTATAAGCATCCCGAGATCAGGCATATCCTGACCTCCCACGAGCAGGGAGCCTCCCATGCGGCGGACGGCTATGCCAGATCCACCGGCAAAGTGGGCGTCTGCTTTGCAACCAGCGGACCAGGAGCCACCAACCTGGTCACCGGTATTGCCACTGCTTTTATGGATTCCGTGCCGATGGTGGCGATCACCTGCAACGTCGGTACACCGCTCCTTGGCAAGGACAGCTTCCAGGAGGTGGATATCACCGGCATCACCATGCCGATCACAAAATACAGCTCCATCGTCAAGGATATCAATGTGCTGGCCGATACGATCCGGAAGGCCTTCAGCATTGCCAGATCCGGCAGACCGGGTCCGGTCCTGGTGGACGTGACAAAGGATGTCACGGCGGCCATGTGCGACTACAAGAAGAAAGAGCCTGACAAGATCGTGCCGGTGACCCGGAATATCAAGGAAGAGGATATTGCCAAAGCGGTCAAAATGATCAACAAGGCAAAGAAGCCGTATATTTTCGTTGGCGGCGGCGCGGTCATCGCGGATGCACAGGAAGAGGTCCTGGAGCTGGCAAAAAAGATCCAGGCACCGGTCTGTGATACCCTGATGGGCAAGGGCGTTATGCCGGGAACTGACGAGATGTATCTGGGCATGCTGGGCATGCACGGCACCAAGGCGGCAAACCTGACGATCTATGCCTGTGATCTTTTGATCACTCTTGGCTCCAGATTCTCTGACCGGGATGTCGGCAATGCGAAGAATTTTGCAAAACAGGCAAAGATCCTGCAGATCGATGTCGACCCGGCCGAGATCAACAAGAATGTGATCGTCAACGCCAGCGTATCCGGAGATCTGAAGGAGGTCCTCAAGCTGATCCTTCCGCAGATCAAGGAGAAGGACAATCCGGAATGGGTCGCGGAGATCCAGGAGAAAAAGAAACTGAACCGCGGGGAGGTCACAGGCGACAAGCTTACCGGCCCGTTTATCGTCAGCAAGATCTGCGAGATCACAGAGGGCAAGGCCCTGATCTGTACGGATGTCGGACAGCATCAGATGTGGGCCGCCCAGTACTACACCTATACAAAACCGAGGACACTGATGACCTCCGGAGGCCTGGGAACCATGGGCTACGGCCTTGGCGCGGCGATTGGCACGAAATGCGGCAACCCGGACAAGATCGTCGTCAATATCGCCGGTGACGGATGCTTCCGTATGAATATGAATGAGATCGCCACGGCAGTCCGAAGCAATATCCCGGTGATCGAAGTGGTCTTCAACAACCATGTTCTTGGCATGGTCCGTCAGTGGCAGAACCTGTTCTATGAGGAGCGGTATTCCCATACCACGCTGCAGGACAAGGTCGATTTCGTGAAGGTCGCAGAGGCCATGGGCGCCATGGGCATCCGGGTCACCAGACCGGAAGAGTTCGAGCCGGCCTTCCGCAAAGCCATAGAAGCCGGTGTTCCGGTGGTGATCGACTGTATCCTCGATTCCGACGATATGGTCTTCCCGATGGTACCTGCGGGCAAGCCCAACAGCGAAGTCTTTGACGAGACCGATATGGCAGCAGGAAAGTGATATAAAACAGACAGCAAGGAAGGGCAGAGAACCTGCCCAAAAGCAGCCCCGTGCAGGGACAGTGCACCGTTGTATGTTTTTTTTGCGGAACACGCCCCTGTACGGGGCTGCTTTGCGTCCTGCAGATAAAACAATCTGTTTCGTATAGGACAGAAAAAGCCGTCAGAAGCGTACTTTTTTTGTTATTCTGTCGGTTGACAAAAATTTATCATGAGTTCATAATGAGTTCTAACGAAATTTTCAGGAGGGTAATACCATGAGCAGAGTATACAATTTTTCGGCCGGCCCGGCTGTACTGCCGGAAGAGGTCCTCAGAGAGGCCCAGGAAGAGATGATGGACTACCGCGGATGCGGCATGTCTGTTATGGAGATGAGCCATCGCTCTAAAATGTTCGATGACATCATCAACGAGGCTGAGAAGGATTTCCGCGAGCTCGTCGGTGTTCCGGACAACTATCAGGTGCTGTTCCTTCAGGGCGGCGCGTCTCTTCAGTTCGCCCAGATTCCGATGAACCTGATGAAGAATCGTGTTGCGGATTACATCATCACCGGCAACTGGGCAAAGAAGGCTTTCCAGGAGGCAAAGATCTACGGAAGAGCGAACAAGGTCGCTTCCTCCGAGGATCAGAACTTCTCCTATATCCCGGACTGCTCTGATCTGCCGATCGATCCGGAAGCAGACTACGTGTATATCTGCGAGAACAACACCATCTACGGAACCAAGTACAAGACCCTGCCCAACACAAAGGGCAAGCTGCTGGTATCTGACATATCCTCCTGTTTCCTGTCAGAGCCGATCGATGTCGAGAAGTACGGCATCGTCTACGGCGGCGTACAGAAGAATGTCGGCCCGGCCGGCATGGTCATCGCTGTTGTCCGTGACGATCTGATCACCGATGATGTTCTTCCGGGAACTCCCACCATGATGAAGTACAAGACCCAGGCAGATGCCCGCTCTCTGTACAACACCCCCAACTGCTGGGACATCTATATCTGCGGCAAGGTATTCAAATGGCTGAAGAACATGGGCGGCCTGGAGGTCATGAAGCAGCGCAACGAAGAGAAGGCAAAGATCCTGTACGATTACCTGGATCAGAGCAAGCTCTTCAAGGGCACCGTCCGCAAGGAGGACCGTTCTCTGATGAATGTTCCCTTCGTAACCGGAGACAAGGATCTGGATGCCAAGTTTGTTGCAGGCGCCAAGGCATGCGGCATGGAAAACCTGAAGGGACATCGTACCGTAGGCGGCATGCGTGCAAGCATCTACAATGCAATGCCCAAGGCAGGCGTTGAGGCACTGGTCAAATTTATGGCGGAGTTTGAGAAGGAGAACGCATAATGTATCAGTATTATTGCTTTAATCAGATCGCGGCAGTAGGTCTTAGCCGCTTCAATGATCAGTATGTACAGACAGAGGAGACTTCGGAGGCAGATGCGATCCTGGTCAGAAGCGCCAAGCTTCACGGCATGGAGTTCTCCGACAAACTTCTGGCGATCGGCCGCGCAGGCGCAGGCGTAAACAACATCCCGCTGGATGACTGCGCAAAGCAGGGCATTGTCGTCTTTAACACACCGGGCGCAAACGCAAACGGCGTCAAGGAGCTGGTGATCGCCGGCCTTCTGATGGCTGCCCGTGATATCGTAGGCGGCATCGAATGGGTCAAGAGCGAGATCGGGGATCCTGAGGTAGGCAAGCTTGCCGAGAAGGAGAAGAAGAATTTCGCAGGAACAGAGATCGCAGGCAAAAAGCTCGGCATCATCGGTCTGGGCGCCATCGGCCAGCTGGTCGCCAATGCGGCAACCCATCTGGGAATGGACGTCTACGGCTATGATCCCTTCATTTCCGTTGACGCTGCCTGGAACCTTTCCCGCACGGTCCATCACATCAATGATGTGAACGAGATCTACAGAAAATGCGATTACATCACCATCCATGTGCCGGCCACAGACAGCACAAAGGGGATGATCAGCCGTGAGGCCATCGACATGATGAAGGATGGCGTCGTGCTTCTGAACTATGCCAGAGATATTCTGGTGGACGAGGAAGCCGTCGTTGAAGCCCTCAAGTCCGGCAAGGTCCACCGCTACATGACAGACTTCGCCAATCCCACCGTCAACGGCGCAGAGGGCGTGGTCATCACACCGCATCTGGGCGCATCCACAAAAGAGGCAGAGGACAACTGTGCCGTCATGGCAGTCAAGGAGCTGCGGGACTTCCTGGAAAACGGCAACATCCGCAATTCCGTCAACTATCCAAACATCGACATGGGCGTCTGCACGACAGCCAGCCGAATCACCATCTGCCACAAAAACGTTCCGGACATGATCCGACAGTTCACCCGCGTCATCAGTGATGCAGAGCTGAACATCGCCAACATGTCCAACAAGAGCCGCGGAAACTACGCCTACACCATGATCGATCTGGAAAATGAGGTCAGCGCACAGGTCATGACTAGGATCGCCAGCATCGACGGCGTTCTTCGCACCAGAATCGTAAAATAAAAAGCATACGGCCGCAAAAAGCCCGACACAAAAATCGCGCACACACATTCCAAAGGAAAAACCTTTCGAATGCGTATGCGCGATTTTTTGCATGTACGTGTTTTTAGTCCTGGTTTTTCTCGATAGGATGCAGGAACAGGCCGCTGCGGAGCTTTGGCTCGAACCAGGTGGATTTTGGCGGCATCAGCAGGCCGGCATCGGCCACCGCCAGCAACTCGCTGATGTGGGTCGGATACATGTGGAAGGCAGCGGCGCAGTCATCATGGCAGCGGCGGACGAGCTCCTCCGGTCCGCGGATTCCGCCGACGAAGTCGATGTGGCTGTCTTTGCGCGGATCGTGGATGCCCCAGATGGGAGAGAGGACCTCGCGCTGCAGGTATTCCACATCCAGTGTGCCGACCGGATCTGTTTTTTGATATTCCTTCCGTGTCTGCAGGCAGTACCAGCGTCCGTCCAGGTACAGGCCCATTTCGCCTTTTTTGGCTGGCGTGAAGCAGCCATCCCCATCGAAGGGGGCGATCTGGAAGGGCTTTTCCAGTTCTTTCAGGAGCTGTGCTGGTGTGCGCCCGGCCAGGTCCTTCAGGACCCGGTTGTAGGCCATGATCTCCAGCTCATCATCCGGAAAGAGGACGGAGAGAAAATAGTTGAATTCTTCATTGCCGGTATATCCCGGGTGAGCGGCGCGCCGTTTTTGTGCCACGGCGACAGCGGAGGCGGCCCGGTGATGGCCGTCGGCGATGTAGGTGCAGGGAAGGGCGGCAAAGGCCTCTGCCATCTGACGGATCACCGAGGGATCGTCGATGCGCCAGGCGCGGTGGCTTACGCCGTCATCTGCCGTAAAGGCATACAGCGGGGGAGCAGCCTTCTCCTTTTGGATGAGCGCGGTGATCTCCTTCCTGGAGCGGTATGCCAGAAAAATGGGCCCCGTCTGCATGCTGCAGACATCGATGTGACGGATCCGGTCCTGCTCCTGGGCAGAGAGCGTATTTTCATGCCGTTTCACAATACCGGACAGGTAATCATCGACGGCAGAGCAGGCAACAAGGCCTGTCTGGCTGCGGCCATTCATGCACAGCTCCCATATGTAGAAGCAGGGAGAAGCATCCCGGACCATCCGGCCGGATCCTTCCATGTCGCACAGCATCTGTGCAGCCTTTGTGTAGACCTCCGGCGCGTACATGTCCTGTTCTTTTGGAAACTGCGTTTCCGGACGGTCGATGCAGAGGAAGGAGAGTGGATTTGCCTCAGCTGCCAGCCTCGCCTCTTCCCGGCTGTAGACGTCATAGGGCAAGGCTGCTATTTTTGCCGCAAGGGCAGGTGCAGGCCGCAGGGCCTGAAAAGGACGTATGGTTGTCATGGTTCCTCCGTAAATATCGGTCAGGGACGAAGCAGATGCGCCAGATCCCGGTAAAAGGCTGGGTAGGAGATATCGACACATTCGGCATCGCGGATCTCAGTCTCGCCGTCAGCGGCAAGAGAGGCGATGGTAAAGGCCATGGCGATCCGGTGATCCTTGTGACTGTCGATGATGGCGCCGTGCAGCGGGCGGCCGCCGCGGATGATCATGCCGTCATCGGTGCCCTCAATATCGACGCCCATGCGGGACAGGCCATCTACCATGATGGACAGACGGTCGGATTCCTTGACCTTCAGCTCTTCTGCATTGCGGATGATGGTCTCGCCTTCGGCAACGGATGCCAGCACGGCGATGATCGGCAGCTCATCGATCAGCGTCGGGATCAGATCTCCCTCAATGACCGTACCGTGAAGACGGGAATACCGGACCTCCAGATCGGCGGCGGGCTCTCCGCCAGAGATGCTCAGACGGCGGTAATTTACGGAGCCGCCCATGGCATTGATCACGCGCAGGATGCCGTCTCTTGTGGGATTGGTGCCGACATGGCGCAGCACGATCTCTGAATCCGGGATCATCAGGGCCGCAGCCAGGAAATAGGCGGCGGAGGAGATGTCCCCCGGCACGTGGATCGAGCGTCCGGTCAGATGCGGATCCGGGCGGATGGAGGTGGTAAGGCCGCTGGTGCGGATGTCTGCACCGAAGCTCTTCAGCATCAGCTCGGTATGGTTCCTGGACTGGGCAGGTTCGGTGACCCTGGTCTCGGCGTCCGCGTACATGCCGGCAAGCAGCACACAGGATTTGACCTGGGCAGAAGCCACCGGCGAGACATAGCGGATCCCGTGGAGCGGCTGTCCGATGATCAGAAGCGGGGCACAGCCGTTGCTGTGCTCACTGTTGATCAGAGCATTCATCATGGTGAGCGGCTCGATGACTCTGCCCATGGGACGCTTCTGGATCGAAGCATCACCTGTCAGTGTCGAGGGAAAATCCTGGCCGGCGAGGATGCCGGAGAGCAGGCGCATCGTTGTGCCGGAATTGCCGCAGTCCAGGATCTCGGTAGGAGCGGTAAGGCCGTGAAGGCCTTTTCCATGGACGCGCACATGGCTGCCTTCGGTCTCGATGTCGATCCCCATTTTCCGAAAACAGGAGATGGTGGAAAGACAGTCCGCACCGGGAAGGAAGTTTGTGATCAGGGTATCCCCCTCGGCTAAGCTGCCAAACATAACGGCCCGGTGGGAGATGGATTTGTCGCCAGGAATATTCAGTGTGCCTTTGAGCGGTCTTTCTGCAGGATAGAATTTCATAAATTAGATCCTTTCCGTCGAGAGTAACAAAAGGACTGCCGGAGCAAACGCTGAGGGCAGTCCTGTCGTGTCAGGTCCTCTTTCTTACCTTGTAATTTCTTCGTGTCAGGACTTCCTCGGAGAGATCTCTGGAAGCCGCATCGTAAAACTCGATCCGGAGTACACCATCCTCAAACTCCCGGTTGTGGATGATGCCGATGTTCTTGATATTGATCTGGTTCATGGCCAGGAGGGTGGTGATGGTCGCAATGCCGCCGGCCTCATCGTAGATGTCGACGTGCAGGACGTAGATCCGGCCTACGGAGCCGCGCTTATGGTCATCGATGGAGTCACGGTACTCCTTGGAGTCCGCAAACAGCCGGCCAAGCTCCTCGGCGGCACCGGCATCAACAAGCTCCTTTATGTGCTGCAGATCAGTAATGTATTTTTCCAGTACCTCGGAGAGCATCGCCTGGTTGGACAGGCAGATCTGCTGCCACATGACCGGAGAGGAGGAAGCCACACGCGTAATGTCCCGAAAACCGCCGGCAGCGGCAAGCTTCATGTATTCCTCCGGGGTATCGATGCTCTTTACCGTATTTACCAGAGAAAAAGCTGCCATGTGGGGCAGGTGGCTGATGCCGGCAACAACAAAGTCGTGCTCCTTTGCGGACAGGACCAGAGGAATTGCCCGGATGGAGCTGACCAGCTTCTTGTAGAACTCGGTTGCCGCGGGATCGGAATCTGCGGAAGGTGTGATGAAGTAATACGCATTCTCCAGCAGATAGTCGGTGGAATTGGCATAGCCGGTCTTTTCCGTGCCGGCCATGGGATGTCCGCCGATAAAGGAAGCGGAGAGCCCGGCTGCCGCCGCGGCTTCGGACATTTCTCCCTTGACGCTTCCGACATCGGTCAGGATACAGCCTTTTTTCATGACCTTCTTCATAAAAGGAAGATAGGTGATGTTTGTCTGCACCGGTGTGCACAGAAAGATCATGTCGCAGTCCCCGAAGGCAGGATCATACTGCTCCAGGATCTGGTCGATGATCCCGTCCCGGACAGCCTCCTCGACGGCTGCCCGTGTGCGGGAGTAGGCGACAAGCCGGTAGTCCGGATGAAATTTGCGGATGGACCGGGCCAGGGATCCACCGATTAGGCCAAGTCCGACAAAACCGATACAGGTCATGGAAAAAACCTCAACATTGCTTTCTGCCGGCAAGGGCAGGTTTTATTGTCTTATTTATGGTACAGCTTGGACGTTTCGTACTTCGGCTCGCAGGTGAGATTGACGCCGAGACTCTTGAATACGCCCTCGTCGATCTGGGCAAGAATGACCGAGGAATGTGCCTCGAGACCCCGGAGATTATCCAGCTGCTCGATGGCCTTGGCTGCGTGCTCGTCACTGACGGCGGCGATGGACAGGGCGATCAGGATCTCGTTCAGATGGAGCAGAGAGGTCTGGTCACCGCCAAGGTGGCTGATCTTCAGGTTCATGATCGGCTCGATGATGGTGGGTGAAAGCAGCTCTACCGAATCCTCGATGCCGGCCAGATGCTTCAGCGCGTTCAGCAGCAGGGCAGAAGAGGCGCCAAGAAGCGGTGAGGTCTTGCCGGTGAGGATTGTGCCGTCCGGCATCTCCATGGCAGCTGCCGGCGCACCGGTCTGCTCGGCCTTGATGTTGGCAGCCATCACGCATTTGCGGTCGCCTGTCGTGATGTTGGCCTTCTTCATCAGCAGCTCGATCTTGTAGATCGGCGCATCCTGGCCAATGCCCTTGCGCTTTTCGCAAAGCGCCTGATAGTAGCGGCGGATGATCTCCATCTTGGAGGCTTCACGGCAGGCGTCATCATCGCAGATGCAGTAGCCGACCATATTTACGCCCATATCCGTGGGAGATTTGTAGGGAGAGGTTCCGGAGATCCGCTCGAAGATGGCGTTCAGGACCGGGAAGACCTCGACGTCACGGTTGTAGTTGACGCAGGTGGTTCCGTAGGCTTCCAGATGGAAGGGGTCGATCATATTGACGTCATCCAGGTCGGCCGTGGCTGCCTCATAGGCAAGGTTGACCGGATGATTCAGCGGAATGTTCCAGACCGGGAAGGTCTCAAATTTGGCATAGCCGGCCTTGATGCCGCGCTTGTTTTCGTGATAGAGCTGGGAGAGGCAGGTCGCCATCTTTCCGCTTCCGGGTCCCGGAGCCGTGACCACGACCAGCGGGCGGGAGGTCTCGATATAGTCGTTTTTACCGTAGCCCTCATCGCTGACGATCAGCGGGATATTGGAGGGATAGCCGGCGATGGGATAGTGCCGGTATACCTTCAGTCCAAGAGCTTTGAGCTTTTTTTCATAGGCAATGGCCGAGGGCTGCTCGGCAAAACGGGTCAGCACGACGCTGCCGACGTACAGGCCGTTGTTGGTAAAGGCATCGATCAAGCGGAGAAGGTCCATATCATAGGTAATGCCAAGATCGCCCCTTACCTTATTCTTTTCGATATCGGCGGCGTTGATGGCGATGATGATCTCGGCCTGATCCTTCAGCTCCTTGAGCATGGTGATCTTGGAGTCGGGATGAAAGCCCGGCAATACCCTGGACGCGTGGAAGTCGTCGAACAGCTTGCCGCCGAATTCCAGATAAAGCTTGCCCCCAAAATGGTCGATCCGCTTGCGGATGTTTTCGGACTGTGTCTTCAGATATTTATTGTTGTCAAACCCGATTTTCATCTAAGACTCCTTTCATGTCGGCTTTGTCCTGCGAAATGAGACTCCCCAGACGCGCGGTCTGGCCGGATCATCCGAGGAATTCCCATAATCATTTATAATAGCTTAAACCAGGAATGATTTCAACCAAAACAGCATGCCCGCATGCAGGGCCAGAAGGAGAGGGACCGTCACAAAAAACTTAGCCTTCCGGATCTTGTGCCGGAAGAGAAGCATCCCAAGAAGCGCACCTGCACTCCCGCCTGCGGCGGCCAGGACCAGAAGCGTAAATTCCCGGATGCGCCACATATCTTTGACGGCAAAAAGCTTGTCCAGCCCGTAAAAGATCAGGGAGATCCCATTGATCATCAGCAGGTAAATCAGCACCAGTTTCATCCATCTGTCCTCCTTTACAGAACCAGTATAGAGCCGGAAAGGGCAAAAGCAAGCGGAATTTGGATAATTTCTACTAAAAAGGTTGAAATAAAAGAGGGCTTTTAGTAAAATATATCCGTGGCGTTTTGGCCTGCCGCCATGCAGGCGGGGCGCAGCATAACTGTATAGGAGGTAATTTTCAAGATGCAGGTTTACAGGACCGAAAAAATCAGGAACGTAGCTATTCTGGGACATGGCGGAGCCGGCAAGACTACTCTTGTTGAAGGCATGGCCTACCTTTCCGGTATTACCAGCCGTCTTGGCAATGTAAATGACGGAAATACCATCAGTGATTATGATAAAGAGGAAATCAAACGTAAGTTTTCAATCAATACATCCGTGATCCCCGTTGAGTGGGAAGGCGTAAAGATCAACGTGCTGGATACCCCCGGCTTCTTTGATTTTGTCGGTGAGGCTGAGGAAGCCGTAGCCGCAGCTGATGCTGCGATCATCGTTGTATCCGGTAAGGCCGGCGTTCAGGTCGGTACCCAGAAGGCATGGGATCTGTGCGAGAAGTATGATCTTCCGCGCATCATCTTCGTTACGGACATGGACATCGATGATGTCAGCTTCCACGATGTGGTATCCCGTCTGCAGGAGCTCTACGGCAAGAAGGTCGCACCCGTCCATATGCCGATCCGTGAGAACCGCAAGTTTATCGGATATGTCAACATCGTAAAGAATAAATCCCGCCGCTACATCAACAAGAACGAGAAGGAAGAGATCCCCACGCCCGATTATGCGATGGAGTATCTGGAGGAGTACAGAAATACTCTTCTTGAGTCCGTAGCTGAGACCAGCGAGGAGTTTATGGAGCGCTTCTTCGAGGGCGATGAGTTCTCCGAGGCGGAGATCACCGCAGCTCTGGCAGTCAGTGTCGGTGAAGGTGCTATGGTTCCGGTGAGCATGGGCTCCCCGATCAACCTGCAGGGCGTAAAGATCCTGCTCGATGATATCGTCAGCTTCTTCCCGAATCCCTCCCAGAGAAAGCGCGGCGGCATGGACCGCACCAGCAACGCGGTATTCAATGCTGATTACGATTTCTCCAAGGCAAAGACTGCTCAGGTCTTCAAGACCATCGCAGATCCGTTCCTTGGCAAATATTCTCTGATCAAGGTCTGCTCCGGCGTTATCAAGAACGACGATGTTCTGTACAATGTGACCCGCGAGACAGAGGAGAAGCTGTCCAAGCTGTATATCATGTGCGGCTCCAAGCCCATCGAGGTTCCCGAGCTTCATGCAGGTGATATCGGCGCCATCGCAAAGCTGAACAGCGCATGCACCGGCGATACCTTTGCTACAAAGGCTCATCCCGTGGACTTTGGCCCCATCGCCATCTCCAAGCCGTACACCTACAAGAGATACAATCCGGTCAACAAGCAGGATATCGACAAGATCGCTCAGGGCTTTGCAAGACTGCAGCAGGAAGACCTCACCCTCAAGGTGGTCAACGATTCCGCAAACCGTCAGTCTCTGATCTACGGTATCGGCGATATGCATATCGATGTTGCCGCCAGCAAGCTGAAAGAGCGCTACAAAGTCGATATCGAGCTGATGCAGCCGAAGGTTGCTTTCCGTGAGACGATCCGCAAGAATTCCGATGTGGATTCCAAGTACAAGAAGCAGTCCGGCGGACATGGTCAGTACGGCCACGTCAAGATGCGCTTCGAACCCTCCGGCGATCTGGAGACTCCGTTCATCTTTGCAGAGGAAGTTGTCGGCGGTTCCGTACCGAAGAACTTCTTCCCGGCAGTCGAAAAGGGCCTGGAAAATTCCGTTCAGTCCGGACCGCTGGCCGCTTACCCGGTCGTCGGCGTAAAGGCTACCCTGTACGATGGATCCTACCATCCGGTCGATTCCTCCGAGATGGCATTCAAGACCGCTACCCAGATGGCATTCAAGGAAGGCTTCATGAAGGCTGGTCCTGTCCTGCTTGAGCCGATCGTTACCATGAAGGTCACGACGCCGGATACCTTTACCGGTGATGTCATGGGCGATCTGAACAAGCGCCGCGGCCGCGTGCTTGGCATGAATCCGATCAAGGGCGGCAAGACCGTCATCGAGGCCGAGGTTCCAGAGCTTGAGATCTACGGCTACTCTAACAACCTCCGCTCCATGACCGGCGGCGCAGGCGAGTTTGAGTACACCTTTGCCAGATACGAGCAGGCTCCGTCCGACATCCAGCAGAAGCAGATCGAGGCAAGAGCAAGCAAGATCACAAAGATCGAAGACTGATCCCTGTAATTAAATAGGGGATAAATTTAAAAAGGGCTGTCGCATAAAGCGAAGTGCGTACATAAATATTTGTAAGGAAGCTTCCCGAAGGAATATTTATGGACCGTTTGCTTCATGCGGCGGCCCCTTTTTCTTGACAATGCATCCGGTGAAAAATATAATGAGATTTGTGATTTCAGGCCCATCAGGCTTTTTAGGAGGAATATAAATGGCTGTACCGTTTAATCACAAAGCGATTGAAAAAAAGTGGCGTGAAAACTGGGAAAAGAATCCGATCAACGTCAATGACGGATCAAAAGAGAAATACTACTGCCTGGATATGTTTCCGTATCCGTCGGGCAATGGTCTGCACGTCGGTCACTGGAGAGGCTATGTGATCTCGGATGTGTGGAGCCGCTACAAGCTGATGCATGGCTACTATGTCATTCACCCGATGGGGTGGGATGCCTTTGGCCTTCCGGCAGAGAACTATGCCATCAAGACCGGCCAGCATCCGGCTGTGTCCACCGCAGCCAATGTGGCAAATATCAAGAGACAGATCAACCAGATCGGCTCGATCTACGACTGGGATATGGAGGTCAATACGACCGATCCGGCTTTCTATAAGTGGACCCAGTGGATCTTTGTCAAGATGTTCAAGAAGGGTCTGGCCTACGAGAAGGAATTCCCCATCAACTGGTGCCCGTCCTGCAAGACCGGTCTTGCCAACGAGGAGGTCGTGGACGGCAAGTGTGAGAGATGCGGAACGCCGGTGACCAAGAAGAATCTTCGTCAGTGGATGCTGAAGATCACCGCCTATGCGGACCGTCTGCTGGAGGATCTGGATAAGCTTGACTGGCCGGAAAAGGTCAAAAAGATGCAGACCGACTGGATCGGCCGCTCCTACGGCGCTGAGGTGAATTTCCGCGTGGACGGACGCGAGGATCAGATCACGGTCTACACGACCCGTCCGGATACGCTTTTCGGCGCGACCTTTATGGTGCTTTCTCCGGAGCATAAGCTGGCAAAGAGCCTGGCTACGCCGGAGCATCAGGAGGAGGTCGAGCAGTATATTTTCGACGCTTCCATGAAGTCCAACGTTGACCGGATGCAGTCGAAGGAGAAGACCGGCGTCTTTACCGGAAGCTATGCCATCAATCCGATGAACGGTGAGAAGATCCAGATCTGGCTTTCCGATTACGTTCTGGCGGATTATGGTACCGGCGCCATCATGTGCGTGCCAGCCCATGATGACCGTGACTTTGCCTTCGCAAAGAAATTTGGTCTGCCCATCGTGCAGGTCATCGCAAAGGACGGCAAGGAGATCCCGGATATGACCGAGGCATACACAGAGGCCTCCGGCATCATGATCAATTCCGGCGAGTGGAACGGACAGGAGTCCGCTGTCCTCAAGAAAGAGGGCCCGGGCATCATCGAGATGCGCGGCTACGGAAAGAAGACCGTCAACTATAAGCTGCGTGACTGGGTATTCTCCCGTCAGCGCTACTGGGGCGAGCCGATCCCGATCATCCACTGCCCGAACTGCGGCAATGTTGCCGTGCCCGAGGACCAGCTTCCTCTGGAGCTGCCGGATGTCGAGCGGTATGAGCCCACGGGAACCGGCGAGTCACCGCTGGCTGCCATCGATTCCTGGGTCAACTGTACCTGCCCGGAGTGCGGAGCACCGGCAAAGAGAGAGACAAACACCATGCCCCAGTGGGCAGGTTCCTCCTGGTACTTCCTGCGCTATGTGGACAGCAAAAACGATCAGGAGCTGGTATCCAGAGAGAAGGCAGACCGGTATCTGCCCGTGGATATGTACATCGGCGGCGTAGAGCATGCGGTCCTGCACCTTCTGTATTCCCGCTTCTACACCAAGTTCCTGTATGATATCGGCGTAGTGGACTTTGACGAGCCCTTCACCAAGCTGTTCAACCAGGGCATGATCACCGGCAAGAACGGCATCAAGATGAGCAAATCCAAGGGCAATGTCGTATCCCCCGACGATCTGGTCGAGGAGTATGGCTGCGATTCCCTGCGTCTCTACGAGATGTTTGTCGGACCGCCGGAACTGGATGCCGAGTGGGATGACCGCGGCATCGACGGCGTCAACCGTTTCCTCCGCCGGTTCTGGACACTGGCCATGGATGCAAAGGATGCCGGAACGAAGCCGACCAGAGAGATGATCCGTATCCGCCACCAGATGGTCGCCGTGGTAACGAACCGTCTGGACAGCTTCAGCCTGAACACCGTCGTGTCTGCCTTCATGGAGTACAACAACAAGCTGATCGAGCTTGCCCGCAAGGAGGGCGGCATCGACAAGGAGACCATTGAGACCTTTGCCCAGCTGCTGGCACCCTTTGCACCGCACATTGCCGAGGAAGTATGGGAGCAGTACGGCCATACCGACAGCATCTTCCATTCCCAGTGGCCGGTCTTTGACGAGGAGGCCATGAAGGAGGATAGCATCGAGATCCCTGTCTCCATCAATGGCAAGACCAGAGGCAAGATCTCGGTTCCCGCAGATATCTCCAAAGAGGATGCGATCGCCCAGGCCAAGGAGGCCATGAAGGACCGTCTGACCGGAACGATCGTCAAGGAGATCTATGTGCCGGGCCGCATGATCAACATCGTGCAGAAATAAGCGGCGTCTGAACAGCTGCAGAATAAATTTTCCCGACAAACAGAAAAAATACGAAAAAATGTATCTTTTTCCGTTTAAAAAGCAAAAAACGGGTGTATAATAGCAGCTGTAGATCATTACAGGAGGACAAACAGATGGCAAAGGATCTTGACTGGGGCAATCTGGGATTTGGATATGTAAAAACAGATTACCGCTATGTCTCTAATTTTAAAGACGGCAAATGGGATGACGGTGAGCTTACGGCTGACGATAAGGTCGTGATCAGCGAGTGTGCAGGTGTACTGCAGTATGCACAGACCTGTTTTGAAGGTCTGAAGGCCTACACCACAGAGGATGGCCGGATCGTTACCTTCCGTCCGGACCTCAACGCAGAAAGAATGATCGATTCCTGCAAGCGGCTGGAGATGCCCGTATTCCCGAAGGAGCGCTTCCTTGAAGCGGTAGAGAAGGTCGTTGCGGCAAACAGAGACTGGGTTCCGCCTTATGGTTCCGGTGCGACACTGTACATCCGACCCTATATGTTTGGAAGCAACCCTGTCATCGGTGTTAAGCCGGCAGAAGAGTATCAGTTCCGGATGTTTGTAACGCCGGTCGGCCCGTATTTCAAGGGCGGCGCAAAGCCCATCGTGATCAAGGTCTCTGACTATGACCGCGCTGCGCCAAACGGCACAGGCAATATCAAGGCAGGCCTCAACTATGCGATGAGCCTGTATCCCATCGTAAAGGCACATGAGGAAGGCTTTGCCGAGAACATGTACCTGGATGCAGCCAGCCGGACAAAGGTCGAGGAGACCGGCGGCGCCAACTTTATCTTCATCACAAAGGACGGCACCCTCGTTACTCCGAAGTCTGACTCGATCCTTCCGTCGATCACCCGCCGCTCGATCTGCTATGTGGCGGAGCACATTCTCGGCATGAAGGTGGAGCACAGAGAGGTCCTCTTTGAGGAGGTAAAGGATTTCGCTGAGTGTGGTCTTTGCGGTACGGCTGCAGTCATCAGCCCGGTCGGCAAGATCTTTGACCATGGCAAGGAGATCGATATCCCCAGCGGCATGGAAGAGATGGGACCGGTCACAAAGAAGCTGTACGATACCCTTACCGGCATCCAGATGGGCCGTCTCGAGGCACCGGAAGGCTGGATCCACGAGATCCGCTAAGCGCTTTCGAAAACTGCACTTTTCCGATGCGCGTGATTGCGAAAATATGTAATTAATGTTATGATTTAGGGAATCCTGGGACAGGATTCCCTTATTTTTTATGCATCTTTACTAATATTTAATACAACCATGGATCAGGACGGACAATGGATCAGGATCTTACCCCTGTAATCGATGCAATCGAACAGTTTTCTGCAGGCAGCCGCCCCTACTTCTGCATTCCCGCGCACCGCGGGGCGCAGGGAGTGGATGAACGGACCCTGGAGCTTCTGGGCTCCGGGGTATTTGCTGCGGACCTTACCGAGACCGACGGCCTGGATGATCTGCATCATCCGGAGGGGGCGATAAGGGACGCGCAGATGCTGGCCGCTTCCTTTTTTGGCGCGGACAGGTGCTGGTTTCTGGTCAACGGTACGACCTGCGGCAACGAGGCGATGATCCTGGCTGCGGTAAAGCCGGGAGAGAAGATCCTCGCTGCCAGGAACTGTCACAAGTCGGTCCTTATGGGCATGGTCCTGTCAGGTGCAGTCCCGGTGTGGATCCTTCCCGAATATATGGATGAATGGAACATTTTCGGTGCGGTGCGGCCCGAGACGGTGGAGGAAGCCCTTACTGCGGACCCGGAGATCCGGGCCGTGATCATCACTAGCCCGACCTATTACGGGATCTGCAGCGATATCCGTAAGATCGCAGAGATCTGCCACAGACACGGCGCAGCCCTGCTGGTGGATGAAGCCCATGGCAGCCATCTGTATTTTGGAAGCGCTCTGCTTCCGGAAGGCGCCATCGCGCAGGGGGCAGATGCCGCGGCTCTCAGCATGCACAAAACCGGTGGTAGCATGACCCAGAGCTCTCTGCTGCTGTACCGGCAGCAGGAGGGAGGACGGCTTTCCGGGCGGAGGCTGGATGACGCCCTGAAGATGGTGATGAGCAGCAGCCCGAGCTATGTATTGATGGCAGCCCTTGATGGTGCCCGGCATATGGCAGCGGCAAGAGGGCGGGAGATGGTCGGCGCGGCGGCGCAGATCGCAGGGCGTCTTTGCAGACGGCTGTCGGATATCCCAGGCGTGGAGGTGCTGCAGACCGGGGATCAGCAGCAGGATCTCCTGCGGGTGGTGTTTTCCGCGGCAGACAGAGGCTGGAGCGGCTATGCCTTAAAGGATGAGATCTACCGCCGCTTTGGGATCAGCATGGAGATGGCTGATACAGAAAATCTGGTCTGTGTGGTTACCTGGGCAAATACAGCAGAGGATGCGGACGCACTGGCGGATGCCGTAGGGCAGATCCTTATGGAGGATAAGAAGGAGACGGCCGGATGGGGCAGCGGCAGGCAGAAGATCGAAGGGCAGGATCTGCAGCCGGAAATGCGGATGACACCCAGAGAGGCCTGGTACGCAGAGAGCACAGCCGTTCCGCTTTGCGAGGCAGCCGGTATGACGGCAGCGGAAAGTGTGATCCCATATCCGCCGGGTATACCGCTTGTATGCCCCGGCGAGATGATTACAACAAAAACGGCAGAACTTCTGCTGCGGTACCGGGACCTTGGAGCGGTCTTTCACGGTGTGGAGGACGAGGGGCTGGAAACGATACGGGCCGTGCAGCTGCCGGAGGGGAGGAAGACAGATTGAAACTGATATCCTGGAATGTGAACGGGCTGCGCGCCTGTGTCGGCAAGGGATTTGAGACCTTTTTCAAGGAGGTGGATGCAGATATTTTCTGCATTCAGGAGAGCAAACTGCAGGAGGGACAGATCGATTTTGCCCCCGAAGGCTGGCATTCCTTCTGGAATTACGCGGAAAAGAAGGGATATTCCGGTACTGCCGTGTTTGCAAAAAAAGAACCCCTGAACGTTTCTATGGGCATTGGCATTGAAGAGCATGATCACGAAGGACGGGTCATCACCCTGGAGTATCCGGAATTCTACCTGATCACGGTCTATACGCCAAATTCCCAGGAGGGACTGAAGCGTCTGGATTACCGGATGACCTGGGAGGATGATTTCCGGGCTTATCTTGTGCGGCTTTCCCAGACAAAACCGGTGATCGTCTGCGGCGATATGAATGTCGCACACGAGGAGATCGATATCAAAAACCCGAAAACCAACCGCAGAAACGCCGGCTTTACCGATGAAGAGAGGGAGAAGTTTTCCACGCTTCTTGGGGCGGGCTTTACGGATACCTACCGGTATCTCTACCCGGATCGGGTGGAGTACTCCTGGTGGTCCTACCGCTTTAAGGCCAGAGAAAAGAATGCCGGCTGGCGGATCGATTATTTCCTGACCTCCAATGCAGTCAGGGATCAGATCCGGGATGCGAAGATCCTCACGGATATATTTGGATCGGACCACTGTCCGGTAGAACTGGATATTGACCTGCAATTCTGATAATGATCACAAATGCGCTGTGTCATGGACAACAGCAGAGAGGCAGCTTATGTATACAATGACAGATTTTCCCGTCCGTCCGGTAATTCCGGAGCGGGTCGGCGTACACGAAAATGTACATGGCACTTACTTTACGGTTGCTGTGCCGGATGGGCAGGAGGCAGAGCTTCTGCTGTACCGCAAGGGAGAAGCGCAGCCCTGTCAGGTGATCTCCCTCCCGGAGGAGGAACGGATCGGTGAGGTCAGCTCCGTTTTTGTGGCCATCGACCATAAGGAAGAATACGAATACAATTACCGCATCGGGAAAAAAATGATCGGCGACCCTTATACCCACAGTCTGCGCAGACATGTGGACCAGGAGGGAAGGACCAGTGTGCGTGGCGTGATCACAAGGGAGAAAGGGGCAGAGAGCAGACCGCTGGAGATCCCCTATCACGAAAGCATCCTTTATAAGATCCACGTGAAGGGATTTACGATGCAGAAGCCCGCCGGCGTAAAGCATCCGGGCACCTTCCTGGGCGTAGAGGAGCGGATCCCTTATCTGAAAGAGCTGGGGATCAATGGCCTTATCCTGATGCCGGTCTACGAATTCCTTGAGCGAGAGGAAAAGGAAAGCTTCTATGAGCTGGACCAGAGCATAAAGGTCATGCAGCCGCAGGGAGATAAGAAGGAAAACTACTGGGGCTATACGGATGGCCTCTACTTCGCGCCGAAGGAGAGCTATGCAGCCTCCGACAACAGCGCGGCAGAGTTTGCCGCTCTTGTGGATGCGCTTCATAAAGCGGGCATCGAGTGTATCCTGGAATTTTATTTTGCTCCGGATACGGTCAGCGGCTTTGTCACTGATGTTCTGCATTACTGGAGATGCCACTATGCCATCGACGGCTTCCGGCTGATGGGCTGGGGCAACTGGATCCACAGCGTCGTCTCCGATCCGATGCTCCGGAAGACAAAGCTGCTCTTTACCAGCTTTGATACCGGCGCGATCTACCGGGACAAGGTCCCCTATGTAAAAAATCTCGGGGAGATGAACGGCGGATACCAGCAGCTGATGCGCCGGTTCCTGAAGGGGGATGCGGACATCAATATTTCTCAGGTCTGCGAGGCGCAGCGCGCTTTTTCCGCCCGGGAAGGCTTTGTGCAGTATCTGGTCGATCATGACGGCTTTACCCTTGCGGATATGGTCTCCTATGAGGAGAAACACAACCAGGCAAACGGAGAGAACAACCGGGATGGAAATCCGGTCAACCTGACCTGGAACTGCGGCGTAGAGGGCCCGACGCGCAAGGCTTCCGTACAGAAGCTTCGCCGGCAGCAGGCCAGAAACGCCATGCTCCTTATGCTCACCAGCCAGGGAACACCCATGCTCTATGGCGGTGATGAGGTGCTCAATTCCCAGGACGGCAACAACAATGCCTGGTGCCAGGATAATCCGGTCGGCTGGATCAGCTGGGGAAAGGGAAAGAACTCACTGCGGATGCAGGAATTTGTAAAAGAAGCCATCGCTTTCCGGAAGGCCCATCCGATCCTGCACATGGACCGGCCGTTCCGTATGAGCGATTACCGCTCCTGCGGGATCCCGGATATCTCCTATCACAGCGAGGTAGCCTGGATGAATACCGGCGCAGATACCAGGCAGGGCACAGGCATCCTTTACTGCGGAGAATACGCAGCAGGAGATGACAGAAAGGCAGATGATACGATCTACATCATCTGCAACATGTACTGGCAGGATCAGAAATTCGCCCTTCCAAAGGTGCCCGGAGGCAGGGAATGGGTGATCAAGGCCGACACGGCATCGGAGGAGGGCTTCTATGCCGACGGCTGTGAACTGCCGCTGGAAAAGGCACAGGAGCGCCAGATCCTGGTCAGACCGCGCAGCATCATGATCCTTCTGGCAAAATAAAAAGATCCGGGACGCATCCGCACATGGCAGTGATACTGCATACATATTCTGCAAAAAAACATATTCCGGAAAACAAAAAGAAGGAACCATAAACGATGTATATCCGCGAGCATTTTGAAACGATTACCAGGCATAAGATCCTGGTGACCCGGTACTGCTTCCGCATGGGGCTTTACCGGCAGGGACTCCTGCATGATCTGTCCAAGTATTCCCCGGTGGAATTTATGGCCGGATGCCGCTACTGGCAGGGAGACAGGAGCCCGAACAATGCCGAAAGGGAGGCTACCGGTGTTTCGTTGTCCTGGCTCCACCACAAGGGCAGGAACCGTCACCATTTTGAATACTGGATTGACTACGGCGTAAACTGTGATACAATCATCCGTGGTGTTCCCATGCCGCGAAAATACATCGCGGAAATGATCGCAGACCGGATCAGCGCCTCCAGGACGTACCTTGGCAGCGCCTATACGGACCGCTCGCCGCTTGAGTATTATCTGAAAAGCAAAAAGCGGCTTTGGTTTGTGGACGATCTGGTAAAGCACGACCTTGAATTCCTGCTCGGCATGCTGGCTGAAAAGGGCGAGGAGGTCACGATCCGCTATATCCGTTATGTTTACTTGAACGGCATGGATTTTGTGCCTGCGGGCGAAAACGTTCTCGGAAAGAAAAGCCGGAAACAGGAGAAATAAGCAATGAAAAAGGTAGTAAAATTCGGAGGAAGCTCTCTGGCGAACGCAGAGCAGTTCCGGAAGGTAGGAAACATCGTTCTGGCGGAGGAAGACCGGAGGTATGTGATACCCTCTGCACCTGGCAGACGGTTTCCAGGCGACACAAAGGTAACGGATATGCTCTATAGCTGCTATCACCTGGCAGAAAGCGGGCAGGATTTTTCTGCAGCCCTGCAGAACATCCGTGACAGATACGAAGAGATCATTCAGGGGCTTGGCCTTGACCTGGATATGGAACCGGAATTCGAGACGATCGAAGCCTCGTTCCGTGCCAGAGTGGGAGAAGATTATGCAGCATCCCGGGGTGAGTACCTGAACGGCATCGTTATGGCGGCCTTCCTTGGCTATACTTTTGTCGATGCGGCAGAGGTCATCGCCTTTGATGAGGACGGCGCTTTTGACGACAAAAAGACAGACAAGCAGCTTTCCAGACGGCTGGAGGATATTCCAAAGGCGGTCATTCCCGGATTTTACGGCGCCATGCCCGATGGTTCCATCAAGACATTTTCCAGAGGCGGATCGGATATTACCGGATCCCTCGTGGCAAAGGCTGTCCATGCCGATCTGTATGAGAACTGGACCGATGTATCCGGCTTCCTGATGGCTGACCCGCGGATCATCAAGGATCCCGTGACGATCCCCACCATCACCTACCGGGAGATGCGTGAGCTGTCCTACATGGGCGCCACGGTCCTGCACGAGGATGCGGTATTCCCGCTCCGCAAGGAGGGCATCCCGATCAATGTGCGCAACACCAACTGTCCGGATGATCCGGGCACCATGGTCGTGGAGAGCACCTGCAACAAGCCCAGGTTCTGCATCACCGGCATCGGCGGCAAGAAGGGCTTTGCTTCGGTCACCATCGAAAAAGCGATGATGAACACAGAGGTAGGCTTTGGCCGCAAGGTCCTCCAGGTGTTTGAAGATGTGGGCATGACCTTCGAACATACGCCCTCCGGCATCGATACCTTTACCGTTCTGGTCAACCAGCACGAGTTTGAGCCCCACGAGCAGCAGGTGATCGCAGGGCTTCATAGGAGCGTGCGCCCGGACCTGATCGAGCTTGAATCGGATCTTGCCCTGATCGCTGTCGTTGGCCGCGGCATGCGCAGGACCAGAGGTACAGCAGGAAGGATCTTTTCCGCGCTGGCCCATGCCCACGTTAACGTGAAAATGATCGACCAGGGTTCTTCGGAGCTGAATATCATCATCGGTGTGGAAAACCGGGACTTCGAGACAGCCATTAAAGCGATTTATGATATTTTTGTCATCGCTCAACTGTAACTTTTTCTGTGCCTGTGATATAATCAGACTGGTAGTGATCAAGCTTGACAAGGAGAGAGCATATACATGAAGCGATTATTACTTAAGCTGAGCGGAGAAGCTCTTGCGGGCGACAAAAAGACGGGATTTGACGAGGCAGTAGTGACAGAGGTAGCCCTGCAGGTAAAAAAACTTGTGGATGAGGGCTTCCAGATCGGCATCGTGATCGGCGGCGGCAATTTCTGGCGCGGCCGTTCCAGCGAGAACATCGACAGGGTAAAGGCAGACCAGATCGGAATGCTTGCCACAGTCATGAACTGTATCTACGTTTCCGAGATCTTCCGTTCCCAGGGCATGATGACATCTGTCCTCACTCCCTTTATGGTCGGAGATATCACAAAAACGTATTCCAAAGATCGAAGCAATAAGTATTTCAGCCGGAACATGGTCGTGTTCTTTGGCGGCGGCACGGGAAATCCCTATTTCTCCACCGATACGGCTGCAGTGCTGAGGGCCATCGAGATCGAGGCGGATGCCCTGCTTCTGGCAAAGGCCATCGACGGTGTCTACGATGCGGATCCCAAGGATAATCCGGATGCAAAGAAATACGATAAGGTATCCATCGAGGAAGTGATCGAAAAGCAGCTTCACGTGGTCGACATGACGGCATCCATCCTGGCCCAGGAAAACCGTATGCCGATGATCGTTTTCGGACTGAAAGAGAAGGACAGCATCGTCAATGCTGCCCATGGAAAAATAACCGGTACACTTGTAACTGTATGAGGAAGGGAGGATATTTACCATGAATGAAAGAGTTAAGCCATATGATGACAAGATGACAAAGACCATTGCCAATCTGAACAGCGAGCTGGCCACCATCCGCGCAGGACGTGCCAATCCGCATGTGCTCGACCGCATTATGGTCGACTATTACGGCTCCCCGAGCCCGATCCAGTCCGTGGCAAATATCACGGTACCGGAAGCACGTATCATCCAGATCCAGCCCTGGGAGGCCAGCATGGTCAAGAAGATCATCAAGGCCATCCAGACCTCTGAGCTTGGCATCAATCCCAGCACCGACGGCAAGGTGATCCGTCTGATCTTCCCCGAGCTTACCGAGGAGAGAAGAAGAGATCTGACCAAGGACGTCAAGAAAAAAGGTGAGGCTGCCAAGGTCGCGATCCGGAATATCCGTCGTGACGGCAACGATGTCTTTAAGAAGCTGGACAAGAAAGAGGATGTCTCTGAGGACGTCATCAAGGAGCTGCAGGATGAGCTGCAGAAGATTACAGACAGATACATCAAGGATGTGGATAAGATCGTTGACGAGAAATCCAAGGAACTGATGACAGTATAAGCGGCCGGGAACCTTTAGGGTCCGGTCGGAATGCAAACGCCTCCAGGCGGCCTGCCGGCAAGCAGCAGGGCGGTCAGGAGGCGTTGTCATTGTACGCGGTGCGGCTGCAAAACAAGGGCTGCATCCCATCTGCGCAGGTAAGGAGACAGAGGATGGCTGAACAGACAAAGGAACTGAAACTCCCAAATCACATCGCGATCATTCTTGACGGCAACGGCCGCTGGGCCAAGGCAAAGGGCATGCCCAGAAGCTATGGCCATATCGTCGGCTGCGACAATCTGGAAAAAATGTGCGATATCATGGCTGACATGGGGATCCGCTACCTGACGGTCTACGCCTTTTCCACGGAAAACTGGAAGCGCTCTGCCGATGAGATCAAGGTCCTGATGGATCTTTTCCGGAAGTATCTGAAGCGGTGCGAGCGAAAGGCGGAGCGCAATCATATGCGGGTGAAGATCATCGGCGATACCTCTGCGCTGGAGCCGGATATCCAGGAGAGCATACGTGAGCTGGAGGGGATGTCGGCCGGCTATGACCGGATGTTTTTCCAGATCGCCCTGAACTATGGCGGAAGAGACGAGATCGAGCGGGCTGTGACCAGGCTTGCCGACGATGTCCGGGCGGGAAAGATCCCCGAGGGCAGGATCCGTGGCGATGTGTTTGAGCAGTATCTGGACACCGCCGGGATACCGGATCCGGACCTGCTGATCCGGACGAGCGGAGAGATGCGCCTGTCCAATTTTCTGCTGTGGCAGTTGGCTTATACGGAATTCTATTTTACAGATACCGCATGGCCGGATTTCCACAAGCCGGATCTGATGAAGGCGATCGAAAAATACAACAGCAGAGACCGCCGCTACGGCAATGCAAAATAAGTGCTGCGGGAGTACTGCCTGACGATACGGCGGGCAGGAGCCGGATGCAGCGGCTTGTTTCTTTTGGAAAGAAACAGGAAGATATGGATAGAAGGTTTTGCCTATGATATATGTAGTTCTACTGGCAGCCCTGGCTGTCACTCTGGCAGTCCAGTTTCTGACCAGAAACATCGATAATTCATTTCTGACCAGGCTGATCAGCGGCATCGTGCTTGTGGAGCTGGCGCTTTTGCTGATCGGAAGGGGCGGTGCGGTCCTGTACTTTGCGACGCTCGTACTTTCCCTGGTCGGCGTTTTCGAGCTTTACCGTGCCACCGGGATCCATCCGGAGAAGCATAACCTGGATCTTCTGGAGCTGACCGGCTACGTCGGCGTTGTGGTCTACTATATCAGCGTCGTTGTCCTTTCCGGCAGATATCAGCTTCTGGCGCTGCTTCTTTGCCTCGTGATGCTGATGTCGGTCTACGTATTCACGTATCCAAAGTATACGGCTGACCATGTTATGATGGCGTTCTTTGGCATCATGTATGTCGGCGTCATGCTTTCCTTCATCTATCAGACCCGGATGCTGGCCACCGGCAGATACCTGGTGTGGCTGATCTTCCTGTGCTCCTGGGGCTGCGATACCTGTGCCTACTGTGTAGGCATGCTGATCGGAAAGCACAAAATGTCCCCAATCCTGAGTCCGAAAAAGACCATCGAGGGCGCCATTGGGGGGATCCTTGGAGCAGCGCTCCTTGGCATTCTCTACAGCTTTGTAGCCGGCGGTCCATGGTGGGCGTATGCCATCATCTGCATCGTCGGCGGATTGATCTCCATGGTCGGCGACCTGGCAGCATCCGCAGTAAAAAGAAACATGGGCATCAAGGACTATGGCAGGCTGATCCCCGGGCATGGCGGCGTGATGGACCGGTTTGACAGTGTGATCTTTGTCGCACCGATCATTTACTTTCTTTCCGTCGGCCTGGTGCGCTGACCGGACAGAGATATAGAGAAGAGGAGCATCTGATGAGAAAGATCGCGATTTTAGGTTCGACGGGTTCGATTGGCACCCAGACACTGGATATCATCCGGGAAAACAAAGATTTTGAAGTGACAGCTCTTGCTGCAGGCAGGAGCATCGATCTTCTGGAAAAGCAGATCAGGGAATTTACACCAAGACTTGCGGTGGTCTATGACAGGGAAGCGGCAGAACTTCTGCGCGGCCGTGTGGCCGACCTTCCGGTAAAGATCCTTACAGGAATGGAAGGCCTTCTGGAGATGGCGGTTATGCCGGACTGCGACATTCTTGTCACCGCTATCGTCGGTATGATCGGCATCCGGCCGACGCTGGCGGCGATCGAGGCAGGAAAGGATATCGCCCTGGCCAATAAGGAAACGCTGGTTACTGCCGGACATCTGATCATGCCGCTGGCCGGAAAGAAGGGCGTATCGATCCTTCCGGTGGACAGTGAGCACAGCGCCATATTCCAGTGCCTCCATGGCGAGGACAGAGGGCAGATCAGCCATCTGCTGATCACGGCCTCCGGCGGCCCCTTCCGCCACATGAAGACGGAGCAGCTGCAGAATATACGGCCGGCCGATGCCCTGAAGCATCCCAACTGGTCGATGGGCGCAAAGATCACCATCGATTCCTCAACGCTGGTCAATAAGGGTCTGGAGGTCATGGAGGCCAGATGGCTGTTTGACACGCCGCTGGACAGGATCCAGGTGGTGGTGCAGCCCCAGAGCATCATCCACTCCATGGTCGAGTTTACAGATGGTGCGGTGCTGGCACAGCTTGGCACACCGGATATGCATCTGCCGATCCAGTATGCCCTGTATTATCCCCAGAGACGTCCTCTGCCGGGAAAACGTCTGGATTTCACCCAGATCAGCAGCATCGTCTTTGAAGAGCCGGACATGGAGACCTTCAAGGGGCTTCCCCTGGCCATCCAGGCAGCCGGCATCGGCGGCTCCATGCCGACGGTATTCAATGCGGCCAACGAGGCAGCTGTGGCAAAGTTCCTGCGGGAGGAGATCGGATTTCTGGATATCTACCGGATCATCGAGGAATCCATGGCCCGGCACAGCGTCATTGCGCAGCCGGATCTTGACACGATCCTGGAGACAGAAAAGGAGACCAGAGACTGGATCTCGGCAAATTTCTGAACCGGCATTTTTAGACAGAGGAAGTAGAAGACATTGAACTATCTGATCGGTATTCTGATACTGGGACTTGTCGTGCTCTATCACGAGTTCGGTCATTTCCTGCTTGCAAAACTGAATCACATAAAGGTGCTGGAATTTGCCCTGGGTATGGGCCCTATGCTTTTTTCCTTTCAGAAGGGAGAAACGGTGTATGCCCTGCGGGCGCTGCCCTTTGGCGGATCCTGCACCATGCTGGATGAGGACGAAGGCGACGGCCTGGAGGAGGGCAGCTTCATCGGCGCCCCGCTCTGGAGAAGAGCGCTCGTGGTCGCAGCCGGCCCGGTATTCAACTTTATCCTTGCCTTTCTGATCTCTGTGGTCATCATCAGCATCAGCGGTGCTGACCCGGCCACGGTCGTGGAGGTGGCGGCAGATTCTGCCGACGCGCAGGCAGGCCTGCTTCCGGGAGATCGGATCGTGCGGTTCAACGGAAGCTCCGTACTCAATGCCAGAGATCTGTACATGGATGTGGTCCTGAATGAGATCCCGGCAGACCAGATCGAGATGACTGTTGTCCGGGACGGAAAACGGATCGATCTTGCCTATGCGCCGGAGGTAGATGAGCGGTACATGCTCGGCTTTTACTACGGCGATGCAGAGGCCGGCGGAGTAGAGATCACCATGCTGACCAACGACAGCTCCCTGAAGGCTGCCGGGGCACAGATCGGCGATATCATAACCTCCTTCAACGGACAAGCCGTCGGAAGCATGGAGGAGCTGCAGGGATACCTGGCCGAGCATCCGATGGACGGTTCCCCGGTGGATCTTGAGCTTTCCAGGGAAGGCAAAACTATCACCCTGGGCGGCGTACTGCCAAAGACGGTGCGGCGCGGCCTTCTGGGCTTTTCCTTCAATCTGGCAAGAGAAAAACAGCCGGTCGGAGGCGTGATTGCCTACAGCTTTGGAGAGACAGCCTTCTGGGTAAAGATGGTCTGGGAATCCCTGGCCGGACTGGCCGGCGGGACCTACACCGTCAATGATCTGTCCGGGCCGGTAGGCATCGTCAAGACGGTGGGAGATACGGCAGCAGAGGTGGCCGAGGAGGTCTCCGTGGGCGAGGCGGTCCTGACTGTACTCAGCATCATGAGCATGATCTCCGCAAACCTTGGCGTCATGAACCTGATTCCGCTTCCCGCGCTGGACGGCGGAAGACTCTTCCTGATGGCCATCGAAGCGATCAGAAGAAAACCAGTCAACCGGAAGATCGAAGCCGGCATCAATTTCTACGGCCTGCTGATCCTGCTGGTGCTGATGGTCTACATTACGATACATGATATCCTGAAGCTGTTTTAAGCGGATGGAAAAAGCAGGGCTGCTGCAGACAGGCAGAACGTGCATCAATCTTCTTTTGGAAGGATTATGAACGATATCTGCCTGCTGCGGCAGCCTTTTTTGAACCTTTTTTTGAACCCTTTAGGGACAAAAAATGGATAAATTCGAAAGAAACGTAAAGTGAACCGGAAAATGTCCGTGTGCAAAGAAAACGTTGAATTTAAGCCGCTTTTGGCATGAAAAAAGGAAGTTTGCAATTCCTGCAAACTTCCTTCAATGGCTATGCGGAAGATGGGACTTGAACCCACACGACCCTAGGGTCACAAGATCCTTAGTCTTGCTCGTCTGCCAATTCCGACACTTCCGCATATATAAGCGGGGCGAACCCTCGCAACAGATGTTATAATAGCATCTTAATTCCTGTACGTCAACAGAAAATTTCAAAAAAACTGACAAAGGTGTATAATAGACAGGACTGAGCAGAACCGGGAGCATAGCCCCGGCAGGATGATAAGCGTATCAGCCTTGGCGAAAAAAGAGGAGCATATAAAAAATGAAGCTGTTTCATTTATCGGATCTTCATATTGGTCTCAAGCTGATCGGAAGAGATATGTATGAGGATCAGCGCTATATATTGGATCAGATCGTGGAAAAGGCAAAGGAGGAAAAGCCGGATGCCGTCCTGATCGCCGGAGATATCTATGACAAGGCAATTCCTCCGGCAGAGGCGGTGGAGCTGTTTGGCTCCTTTACGGAGAAACTGGCTGATGCGGTGCCGGAAGCGGAGATCATGATGATCAGCGGCAACCATGATTCGGCAGCCCGTCTGGATCTGTACCGCAACCTTCTTTCCCGTCAGCATGTCCATATGATCGGCATGCCGCCGGTCAGTGAAGAGGAGCATATCGAAAAGGTCGTGCTGAACGACGGCTATGGCAGCGTCAATTTTTACCTGCTGCCTTTCGTAAAGCCTTCGATGGTCAGAAAGGTGGTGGGGCAGGACAAAAACGGGAACAACTATTCCTATGACGAGACGCTGCACCGGCTGATCGGGCGGGAAGATATCGATCCGAGCGAGAGAAATGTGCTGGTCAGCCATCAGTTCTATGTGCCAAAGGGCAAGGATCCTGACCAGGTGGACCGCATGGCTTCGGAGATCCTGACCGTCGGCAATATCGACCAGGTCTGCGGAGATGTGCTGGAGGCCTTCGACTATGCAGCCCTTGGCCATATCCACAAGCCCATGCGGGTGGGATCCGATCATTACCGTTACTGCGGAACCCCTCTTGCCTGTTCTTTCAGCGAGGCAGGGCAGACCAAGGGGATCGTTGTCTGTGAGCTTCTGGAAAAGGGGACCGTACATACCAGGGTCCTTCCGCTTGCGCCTCTTCGGGAGGTGCGGACGATCAGAGGAGAGCTCTCGGATGTGCTTGCCATGGGCTGCAGCGACTATGTATCGGTGACGCTGACCGATAAGCGGGATCTGGATGTGATCGATATGCAGGACAGGCTCCGCAGCTGCTTTCCAAATCTTCTGGAGATCCGGCGTGAGACGATCCGGAGCGCAGAGTATACCCGCACAAGAGCGGCAGAGAGGGAACAGAGTCCCTATGAGCTGTGCTGCGCTTTTCTGGCGGATCTGGATGAGGAAGAAAAGGCGATGCTGCAGGATGTGATCCATACGGTACAGGGGGTGAACTAAGGATGAGACCGATAAAGCTGACCATGCAGGCCTTCGGCTCGTATGGAGAAAAGACCGAGATCGATTTTACAAAGCCTGTGCAGAACCTTTTCCTGATCGCGGGCGATACCGGTTCCGGAAAGACGACGATTTTTGATGCTATCGTGTTTGCTCTCTACGGCGAGGCAAGCTCCGGAACGAACAAAAAGGACGGCATCGAGCTGCAGAGTCAGTACACGGATGTGAGCACATCACCCTATGTCGAGCTGCTCTTTTCTGAAAAAAACGGTGAGGAAGAGGATCTCTATACCGTGCGGCGTTCTCCCCGCCATATCCGGAATCTCCAGAGAGGAACCGGGGAGAAGGAAGAGAAGGAGAACGTATCACTGACACTTCCGGATACCTCTATATTCTCCGGAAATATGAAGGAGACAAACCGGAAGCTGGCGGAGATCGTCGGGCTGACGAAGGAACAGTTCATGCAGGTGGCCATGATCGCCCAGGGCGAATTTATGGAGCTGCTTCGGGCCAGTTCCGATGAAAAAAAGCTGATCTTCCGAAAACTTTTCAATACAGAGCAGTACCAGCAGATCATCAATGAGCTGGCGGACCGGAAAAAAGACCGGCAGGCAAAGCTTGCCCGGCTGCGGACGATCTGCCAGAACGAGGTGAACCGGATCCAGGTGCCGGAAGGATTCCCCGGCAGGGATGAACTCCTCCAGGTCAAAAGCCGGCTGATGAGCAATGAGCGGATAACCGCCTCCGATATGGAGCAGCTGTCGGCGCTTCTGGATGCGCTGTGCGGCTTCCTTGGGGAAGCGCGAGGGATGGCTCAGGCAGCGGCAGATGAAGCTGCCGGGGAGCGTGACCACCGGATGACCGCCCTTGCTGCAGCGGAGCAGATCGTGCGATATTTTGACCAGCTGGACCGTGCGCTTGCCGAGCTGGAGGAGTGCAGCAGACAGGAGGATACGATCCGCCAGAAGGAAAAACTCATGCAGGATATCCGCATCTCCTGGGAATTGGAAGGGCAGTTCCGCAGGTTTAAGGATCAGGAGGAGCTGACATCCAGAATGCGCAGCAGCCTGGCAGTGATGCAGGAGAGGCAGCCCGCGCTTATCCAGGCAGCAGAGCAGGCTGCCGAAGGAGAGCGGAAAGCGAAGGAGGCGCTGGACCAGAAGCTGGAGAGCTGTGCGAAAGCGGAGGAGCGGACAGCAAAGGCGCTGGAGCTTTTTGACCAGATCAAAGAAGCCGAAGAGACACTTCACAAAGAAGAAAACAGACTCCTTATAGTCCGGAAAGATGCAGAGGAAAAGCGGCAGCTTTCGGAAGCGCTTGCTGAGTGTATACAGGAATGGCGGCAGCAGGAGAACCAGCTGCAGGGAGCTGAGGCGCAGCTGGCCAATTGGCGGGCAAAGGCAAGAGAGCTTGCGGAACTGCGCCGGGAGGTCAGAGAGGCAGAGCAGCTTCAGAAAGAGGCAGGAGAACAGCGGCAGACGGCACAGCGCGCGGAAGAGGGTTATCGGAAGGCCAGGGAGGAATACCAGGCAGCGGCAGACGCGCATCAGAGTGCCAGACTGCAGTATCTGGATGCCCAGGCCGGCTTCCTGGCATCTACGCTGGAGCCGGGCAAGCCGTGTCCGGTCTGCGGTTCTCTCGAGCACCCGCACCCCTGTGTGCTGGCCGAGGAGCATCGCGTACTGACAAGAGAAAAAATAGAAGCTTTATCCCGGGCGGCAGAAGAAAAGCAGCTGCTGCTGGAGAAGGCATCGGCAAAAGCCCGCTCCGCATCGGATCTTGCAAAGGAAAAGGAAGAGCGGCTTGCATCTGAGCTTGTCCGGCTGACCGGAAAAATCCAGGGAGAGGCTGCAGATGGAAGCGAAAGCCTGCAGATCGCCGGGATGAAGGAGATCCTGGCGGATCGTGCCAGGATTTCGGAGGCAGAGGGCAGGCAGCTGCAGGAAAAAGAAAAGCAGCTTTCCTTTGTCAGAGAGAACCTGAAGGGGGCGGATGAAAAGCTGCAGGCAGCAAGATCCTCAGCGGAGGCTGCCAGGGAGACTGCTGTCCAGACAGAAAAAGCATATGTACAGGCAGAGACGCTGGTAAAGGAGCTGCAGGCCAGAAGGACCTTTGCGGACCGGAATGCGGCAGAAGCAGAGCGCCGCACAGCCCAGGCCGAAAGACAGGCGGCTGTGGACGCACAACGCAAGGCTGCAAGGGATGCGGAGGCGGCTGCAAAAGCGAAAAACGAGGCGGCATCGCTGATCCGGAGATACACAGAGGAGCTGCCGGGGCTGGAAGAGGAGCTTGCCGGCAGAGAAACTGCCTACCGTCTGGCCCTGGAGGAGAAAGCCATCGAAGAGGAACGCTGGATGGCCGTCAGTGCCCGGTATGCCAGAGATGAGGCAGACCAGATCCAGCAGGAGATCACGGCATTCATGAAGAAGAGGGCCGCAGCGGAAAGTGCAGCTGCAACCGCCAGGGAGGCTGCAGGAAGCGGCAGCCGGCCGGACATTGCCATGCTCCGGGAAGCTGCATCAGAAGCAGATAAGGTATGGAAGGAAAAACAGGCGGAGCTGGAGCAGAAAGGTGCGCAGTACCGCGTCGCTGCTGAGACGGCGGCAGCGCTTGCGCCCCGGATGGAAGAAAACAAAGCGCTGACCGAGGAATACCTCCGGCTGTACGGACTCCACCGACGGCTCGCCGGACAGATGACGGGAGCCAGAATGGATATCGAGACCTTTGTGCAGCGGTATTATCTGGAACGGATCCTGGATGCAGCCAATGACCGGTTCCAGGAGATGTCTGCCGGCCAGTTCGAGCTTCGGATGTACGATATCGAAAAGGCCGGAGATGGCAAAAACAGAGGCCTGGACCTGATGGTATACTCAGCGGTCACCGGAAAACTGCGGGAGGTCAGGACGCTGTCCGGCGGAGAATCCTTCATGGCAGCCCTGTCCCTGGCACTGGGAATGGCAGACCAGATCAAGGAATCCGCATCCTCCATCAACCTGGATATGATGTTTATCGACGAGGGTTTTGGTTCACTCGACGATCATTCCAGAGAGCAGGCCGTCAAGGTGCTGCGCGAGATGGCAGGCGGATCCCGGCTGATCGGCATCATCTCCCATGTCAACGAGCTCCGGCAGGAGCTGGAGGATCAGCTGCTGGTCACCAAGGACGATACCGGCAGCCATGTCCGCTGGCAGATTAGCTAAGAGTAAATGACGGTCCGCAGGATGGCAGACATGTCCGGCGAACGTTAGGCAGTCGACGACGGAGGCGCGAGCATAGCGCGGCCGCAAAGGCACTGTCTGAGGGCACTTTACATATTAAAAAAGCCAGAAAAAGAAAAGTGCCCGAGTTTGCCGGAGCGGCCGCAGATAAGCGGCGGAGCGCCGACGAGGAGACAACGCGTGAGCGGACATATCTGCCTGCTTGCGGGCCGCTTTTCTCCTGATACAGTTCGCAATTGACGCCTTGCAAAGCCCTGTGCTATATTAGTAGGGCTGTCAGACTGTCCATCGGATGGAAACCTTATCTGGCAGCAGAAGACAAAGCGATTTTAAGGCGCAGCAAAGAGTGGCAGGAGGCTTTTCGTGGCTGATTTTTCAAAGGAAATCGAAAAAAGAAGAACATTTGCGATCATTTCGCATCCGGATGCAGGTAAGACGACCCTGACAGAGAAGTTTCTCCTGTATGGCGGCGCTATCAATCTGGCTGGTTCCGTAAAGGGAAAGGCAACCGCCAGACATGCCGTTTCCGACTGGATGGAGATCGAGAAGCAGCGAGGCATCTCGGTGACTTCTTCTGTACTTCAGTTTAATTTTGACGGGTACTGCATCAACATCCTTGATACACCCGGACATCAGGACTTCTCGGAGGATACCTATCGTACGCTGATGGCGGCGGATTCTGCCGTCATGGTCATCGATGGCGGTAAGGGCGTGGAGGCCCAGACCCGAAAGCTGTTCAAGGTATGTGCCATGCGGCATATCCCCATCTTTACCTTTATCAACAAGCTGGACCGCGATGCCAGAGATACCTATGATCTGATCGATGAGATCGAGCGGGAGCTGGGCATTCCCACCTGTCCGATCAACTGGCCGGTGGGCTCGGGAAAAGCCTTCCGCGGCGTGTATGACAGAAATACGAGAAAGCTTCTCACTTTCCACGACACCCTCAAGGGTACAAAGGAGGGCATCGAGGAGGAGATCAGCATCGATGATCCGCATCTGATGGATGTGGTTACCGAAGAGCAGAAGGAACAGCTCATGGAGGAGCTTGAGCTTCTGGACGGCGCCACGGAGGAGTTCGATCAGGAGAAGGTATCCAGAGGTGAGCTTTCCCCGGTCTTTTTCGGATCGGCACTGACCAACTTCGGTGTGGAGACCTTTCTGAAGCATTTCCTTCAGATGACCATGCCGCCTCTGGCCAGGATGTCCAGTGACGGCGTCATCGATCCTGCATCGGAGGACTTCTCGGCGTTTGTCTTTAAGATCCAGGCCAATATGAACAAAAACCACAGAGACCGTCTTGCCTTCATGCGGATCTGCTCGGGAAAATTCGATGCGGACAAGGAGGTCTATCATGTGCAGGGAGAGCGCAAGATGCGCCTGCTCCAGCCGCAGCAGATGATGGCAGAGGAGCGGCACGTGGTATCGGAGGCCTACGCCGGCGATATCATCGGTGTCTTTGATCCCGGCATCTTCTCTATCGGTGATACGGTCTGCACGCCGGGACGGAAGTTTGCCTTCGAAGGGATCCCGACCTTTGCGCCCGAGCACTTTGCCCGGGTCGCTCTGATCGATTCCATGAAGAGAAAACAGTTTGTCAAAGGCATTCAGCAGATCGCCCAGGAAGGCGCGATCCAGATCTTCCAGGAGATCAGCGGCGGCATGGAGGAGATCATCGTCGGCGTGGTCGGCATCCTGCAGTTTGATGTTCTGAAGTTCCGTCTGGAGAACGAGTACAATGTGGATATCCGGCTTGATATGCTGCCCTATGAGTATATCCGCTGGATCACCAATTACACCGAGGTAAACCTTGACCGCATCGTCGGCACCTCCGACATGAAAAAGGTAGCTGATATGAAGGGAAGACCGCTTCTTCTGTTTGTCAACTCCTGGAGCGTGGGCATGGTGCTTGACCGGAACGAGGGCCTGGAGCTGGAGGAGTTTTCCAGAAACTAAACGAACCGGGATGGATCGTGCAGTTTTGGCATGCCTCACATGGCCTGAAGGTGAACTTCGCCCTTTGTTTTTCATGGCAGTTTTGGTATAATTATTAGACAGAAAATATCCCGGTCCGGGCATAGTCAGAATTCGGATTCCGGGCGGTTTGCTTTATTTTTCTGGAGGCAGATATGAAACAGAAACAGGCAAAGAATTCCTTTACGATCTATGACGACCAGACCAGCGGTACTGTGCAGATCGCGGACGAGGTGATCACCACCATCGCCGCCCTGGCAGCTACTGAGGCTGACGGTGTTGCATGCCTGAGCGGCAGCATTACCCATGACAAGGCAGCCAGAGCCGGCGAGCGTGCGCTTTCCAAGGGCATCCGCATCGTGATGGAGGAAGGCGAGGTCAGCGTAAAGGCAAATATTATCATGCGCTATGGCAGCAGCATTCCTGCAACGACAGCAAAGGTGCAGGAGAAGGTCAGAACAGCGATCGAGACGATGACCGGTTTTCCGGTAAAGAATGTCGACGTTAATGTTGTGGATGTTGCGGTCGAGAACGCACAGGCGAAATAACGAAGAGTCGATTGGAGACAAAATATGAAGCGCAGTGAACAGAGGGAGACCATTTTCCGCCTGCTGTTTATGAGGCAGTTTAATACGGTCGAAGAAATGAACGAGCAGGTGAGCCTGTACCTGGACGGGGTACGCGAGGGAATCACCGAAGTCCCCTACGCAGGCAGCATCTCGGGGGAGGATGAAGCCTATATCCGGGAGAAACTGACCAGGATCATTGAGAAGCTTCCGGAGATCGACCAGAAGCTCAACGAGGCATCCAGAGGCTGGAAGACCAGCCGTATGCCCAAGGTCGACCTGAGCATCCTGAGGCTGGCTGTCTATGAGCTGGTCTATGATGAGCGGATCCCGACCGGTGTTGCGATCAATGAGGCTGTGGAGATCGCCAAGCAGTATGGCGGCGAAGAGTCTGCCAGCTTTATCAACGGAGTGCTTGGAAGGATCGCCCGTGAGGCTGAGAAAGCAGGCGGAGACGGTGCTGCGGAGAATACCGCCGCCGGGGAGAGCACGGAGAAAGAAGATTGAACAATATCTATACCGTCGGACAGGTAAATGCCTATATCCGGAGCATGTTTCAGCAGGATTTTCTTCTGCGGCGGGTGTCTGTGCAGGGAGAAGTCAGCAATCTGACTTACCATCGGTCCGGGCATATCTACTTTACCATCAAGGATGAGAGTGCCGCCATCTCCTGCGTCATGTTTGCAGGAGACCGGAAAGGGCTGGCGTTTGCCATGAAGAGCGGAGACCGGGTCGTGGTCACCGGTTCCGTGGAGGTCTATGTCCGGGACGGACGGTATCAGCTCTACGCAAAAAAAATCGAACTTGCGGGAGCCGGATTATTATACGAGCGCTATCTGGCGCTCAAAGCTGAGCTGGAAGAAATGGGGATGTTTGCCCGGGAGTACAAGCAGCCGATACCAGCCTATGTCAGGCGACTTGGTATCGTCACAGCACCGACCGGTGCTGCCGTACAGGACATTCGGAATATCTCCCTGCGGAGAAATCCGTATATCCAGCTCATTTTATTTCCTGCTCTTGTGCAGGGAGACGGGGCGGCAGAGAGTATCGTCCGGGGCATAGAGACGCTGGATGCGCTTGGCGTGGACTGCATCATCGTCGGCCGGGGCGGCGGCTCTATCGAGGATCTCTGGGCTTTTAATGAGGAGATCGTTGCCAGAGCCATCTTTAACTGCAGGACCCCGATTATTTCCGCCGTGGGTCATGAGACAGATACGACCATCGCCGATTTTGTTGCGGATCTGCGGGCACCGACGCCGTCGGCCGCGGCAGAGCTGGCGGTCTGCGATGTGCGGGAGATGCTGCGCCGTCTGGAGAGCGGAAGACAGCATCTGAATGCCGGGATGCGGGCGAATCTAAAGAGCGCCAGAAACCGACTGGATGCCGCAGCATCAAGGTGGAAATACCTGAGCCCGGAAAACCAGATCCGGGAAAAGCGGCAGAGACTGGCAGATCTGGAGATCCGGATGATGGATCGGACAGAGCGGCTGATCGAGGAGCGGCGGCGGTCATGCGACCGGTATGCGGAGCTGCTGGAGCAGCGGAGCAGCCGTTCACTTGATGCGGCAAATCACCGGCTGGAGATCCTGATTCGGCGTCTGGACGGACTGTCGCCGGTGCGCAAGCTGAGTCAGGGCTACGCCTATGTGGAGGACAGGAACGGTGTCAATGTTTCCTCTGTCCATGCGGCAGCTGTGGGCGATATGCTCCAGATCCGTGTGACCGACGGTGTGATCGGCGCAGAGGTAACTTCGCTTGAAGAACAAAGGAGAGAAACAGATGGCTGAAGAGAGCAGAGAGGTACAGGAAAAGGAGCTCACACTGGAGGAATCCTTTGCCCGGCTCGATGAGCTGGTGGCAAGGATGGAGAGCAGGGATATCTCTCTAGAGGAGTCCTTTCAGCTTTACAAGGAAGGCATGGAGCTTCTGAAAAGCAGCAGGGAAAAGATCGACACCGTAGAAAAGAAAATGCTGCAGATCAGCGCTGACGGGGAGCAGCTCCCCTTCGATTAAACGCAGGATCACAGAAGCAGACAAGGAGCAGGATATGACCGATGAAGTGTTTTCCCTGCAGATGCAGGAGAAAAAGGAGCGGGTCGAGGCGATCATCCATAATTACCTTCTGGAGGAGGATGCCTTTCCCGGTTCACTGGCCAGCGCAGTAAATTACAGCATGAATGCCGGGGGAAAGCGGGTCCGGCCGATCCTGATGAGTGAGAGCTATCAGATCTTCGGAGGCAAAGGTGCCGTCATCGAGCCGATGATCGCTGCGATCGAGATGATCCACACCCATTCCCTGATCCATGACGATCTTCCGGCCATCGATAACGATGATTACCGGAGGGGCAGAAAGACCGCCCATGTGGTCTATGGCGAGGCACTTGGCGTGCTTGCCGGCGATGCCCTGCTGAACCTGGCTTATGAAACGGCCCTGCAGGCCTTCGCCTATGAGGATCTGATGTGTCCTCCGGACCGGACCGTGGCTGCGCTGCGGATCCTGGCGGAAAAGACAGGCATACGGGGGATGCTTGGCGGACAGGGCGTCGATGTGGAGAACGAGAAGAACCACATCGTTTCCCTGGATCAGAAGACTCTGGATTATATTTATGAAAACAAGACGTCTGCGCTTATCGAGGCGCCGCTGATGATCGGAGCGGTCATGGCCGGAGCGGATAAGGGCAGTGTGAAGCTGATGGAGCAGGTGGGTCACCTGACCGGCCTGGCTTTCCAGATCCGTGATGATATCCTGGATGTGACCGGAACGCTGGAGAGCATAGGAAAGCCGGCCGGATCCGATACCAAAAACGATAAGACGACGTATGTGACCCTGTTTGGCGTGGAGAAAGCCGAGGCGGAGGTCAGGCGCATGACACAGGAGGCGGTATGCCTGCTGGATACGCTTCCGGGAGATACGGAATTCCTGACGAAGATGCTGCTTGGCATGGCTTCACGCGGAAATTGAGGATAGCGGTATGCTGGAGCAGATAAACAAACCCAATGATATAAAAAAGATCCCGCAGGATCAGCTGCAGGCTCTGGCAGATGAGATACGGCAGTATCTGATCACAGCTGTCAGCTGTACGGGGGGACATCTGGCTTCAAATCTTGGCGTTGTGGAGCTGACGGAAGCCCTGCACTATGTCTACGATCTGCCTAAGGACAAGATCATCTGGGATGTCGGTCACCAGGCCTACACCCACAAGATCCTGACCGGCAGGCGGAAGGAATTCGTGACCCTGCGGAAGGAGAACGGCATTTCCGGATTCCCGCGGCGGGAGGAAAGCGACTGTGACAGCTTTGATGCCGGCCACAGCTCCAACTCCATATCTGCCGGCCTTGGTTATGTTAAGGCCAGAGATCTGCAGAAGCAGGATCATCATGTCGTTGCCGTGATCGGCGACGGTGCCCTTACCGGCGGCATGGCCTATGAAGCACTGAACAATATGTCCCAGCTGAAAAGCAATTTTGTCGTCGTTCTGAATGACAACAACATGTCCATTTCCAGAAATGTCGGCGGCATGCACCAGTATCTGGGCAAGATCCGCACGAGTCCGGCCTACACCGGTCTGAAGGACAGCGTTTCCGAGCGGCTGGAAAATATCCCCGGCATCGGCGGCAATCTGGTCAGCGGTATCCGCAGGACCAAGAGCAGCATCAAGCAGCTGGTCATTCCGGGCATGCTGTTTGAGGACATGGGCATTACCTATCTCGGCCCGGTAAACGGCCATGACATCCCGCGGATGATCCGCGTGCTGCAGGAGGCGAAGCGGATGCAGGGACCGGTCCTGGTTCATGTGCTGACCGAGAAGGGCAGGGGCTATCTGCCGGCGATCCGCCATCCGGAGCGCTTTCACGGGACAAACCCGTTTTCCGTTGAGACCGGCATACCGCTGGAAGCGGGAGAGCCGACCTGGACAGATATTTTTTCGACAGTTATGCGAAAGCTTGGCGAGCGGGAGCCTTCCGTTGCCGCGGTAACGGCGGCCATGATGGAGGGGACCGGGCTGAAGCGTTTTGCCCTTCGGTTCCCGGACCGCTTTTTCGATGTCGGTATCGCAGAAGGCCATGCGGTGACCTTTGCTGCAGGGCTTGCCCTGGGCGGTCTGACGCCTGTGCTTGCGATCTACTCCTCCTTCCTGCAGCGAGGCTTTGACCAGGTAATGGAGGATGTCTGCATGCAGGATCTGCATGTGATCCTGGCGATCGACAGGGCAGGCCTTGTCGGCGCCGACGGAAAGACCCATCAGGGCTGTTTCGATATCTCTTATCTGTCGATGCTGCCGAACATGACGATCATGGCTCCGAAAAACAAGTGGGAGCTTTCCGATATGATGAAGTTTGCTGTCGGCTGTAAGGGGCCCGTTGCGATCCGCTATCCCAGAGGCGCGGCCTATACAGGACTTGAGGAGCACCGGGAGGAGATCTGCACCGGCAAGGCGGAGGTGATCCGCCGCGGCAGCAGGATCGCCATTCTCGCCCTTGGAAACATGGTGAAGGAGGGCGTGAAGGTGGCAGACGCGCTGGCAGAGGAAGGGCTTGAACCCACCCTGGTCAACCTGCGTTTTGCAAAGCCCTTCGACAAAGAGCTGCTCCGTGAGCTGGCCGCAGATCACGAGCTGTATGTTACAATGGAGGAGAATGTCAGAAACGGCGGTCTGGGCGAGCATATCCTGGCCTTCCTCAATGAGGAGGGGATCCAGGTGGATACCCGGATCATTGCCGTGCCGGATCAGTATATGCGGCATGCCGGCGTGGATGCCCAGATGCGGGCAGCCGGGATCGATGCAGCTTCGGTTCTGAATCAGATCCACAGCTGGCTGGAGGAGAAATAGTGGCAAAAGAACGCTTGGATGTACTGGTGGCTGCCGCAGGACTGGCGCCATCCAGGGAAAAGGCCAAGGCCATCATCATGGCCGGCGAAGTGCTTGTGGACGGGCAGCGGGAGGACAAACCCGGCATGACCTTTCCGGATACGGCGAAGATCACGCTGAAAAAGTCCGGCCTTTTTCCCTTTGTAAGCCGCGGCGGGCTGAAGCTGGACAAGGCGGTGAAAAGCTTTTCCCTGGATCTTTCGGGGAAAGTCTGCATGGACGTGGGCGCTTCCACCGGCGGGGTTACCGACTGCATGCTGCAGAACGGCGCCTCCCATGTGTATTCTGTGGATGTGGGATACGGACAGCTGGACTGGCGGCTTCGTGAGGATCCGCGGGTCACGGTCATGGAGAAGACCAATATCCGGTATGTGACCGCCGATGATATCGGGGAACGTCCTTCCTTTGTATCCATTGATGTCTCCTTTATCAGTCTGACCAAGGTCCTTCTGCCGGTCAGGGAGCTGATGGCTCCGGAGGAGGGAGAGCTGGTCTGCCTTATCAAGCCGCAGTTTGAAGCCGGCAGGGAAAAGGTCGGCAAGAAAGGCGTCGTGCGGGATCCAAAGGTGCATGCCGAGGTCATCACTGCCGTGACGTTGTATGCGGAAAGCATCGGCCTTGTGCCGGTCGATCTGGATTATTCCCCCATCAAGGGGCCGGAGGGCAATATCGAGTATCTTGTTCATCTCCGGAAGGCAGATGCAGAGTCGGAGATTCCGGCAGAGAATCAGATCACAGAGAAGATCATTGCGGACACAGTAAAAGCTGCGCACGGAAAGCTGGATAAATAATTATGAAGAAATTTTTCATCATCACCAATCTGGCAAAGGATCCGGATCATAAGATCTCGGAGGGGATCGTTACGTATCTGAAGGCAAACGGCGCGTCCTGCGCAATGCGCGGAGGACGCCGGGCGGCAGATGAGCGGCACCGTGTGACCAGGAGCAGCGAGATCCCCGAGGGGACGGAATGCATCATCGTGCTGGGCGGAGACGGCACACTTATGCGCGCGGCCGGCGATGTCTACGAGACCGAGATCCCTCTGCTTGGCATAAACCTTGGCACCCTGGGCTATCTGGCAGAGATCGACCGCGCGTCGATCTATCCGGCCCTGGACAGCCTGCTAAGGGATGAATTCCAGATCGAGCGACGCATGATGCTCAAGGGCACCGTATGGCATCAGGGCGAGAAGATCTATCAGGGAGTCGCCCTCAACGATATCGTGATCAGCCGTCAGTCAGCGGTTCCTCATGTGATCAGTCTTTATAATTTTGTCAATGATGCTTATCTGAACTATTACCGTGCAGATGGCGTGATCATCAGCTCGCCGACCGGCTCCACGGGCTACAGTCTGTCCGCCGGAGGCCCGATCATCTCGCCGGAGGCAAGTCTGTTTCTGATGACGCCGCTGGCTGCGCATACACTGAATACAAGAAGTGTCGTCCTGCCGGCGGACAATAAGATCACGGTCAAGATCGGTCCCGGAAGAGACAATACGGTCGAACAGGCCTGCGCCTATTTTGACGGCGACCGGAGCGCACCGATGGAGACCGATGATTATGTAGATATCGAAAAGGCGGAGAAGGATATCCGGATCGTCAAGATCCGGAACGACAGCTTCCTGGAAACGCTCCGCAGAAAAATGAGTACGATCTAGCAATACCAGGCAACACCGCAGACCGGAAGAAGAGAAAGGGGTTAGCTTCCGGCTGTGATCAAAAAATAAAGGTGGGAAAAATAATGAAACTGGAACGACAGGCAGAAATTTTGAGTTTGATCCACAAGTATGAGATCGCTACGCAGGAAGAGCTGGCGGCGAGACTGGTAGAAAGCGGTTTTGAGGTAACACAGGCGACTGTGTCCAGGGATATCCGCGAGATGAAGCTGACCAAGGTCATGGGAGAAAGCGGAAGACTGCGCTACACCCTTCTTCAGAACCAGGCCAAGGACACGGCAGGAAAGTATGTCCGTGTGCTGCGGGATGCGGTTACTTCGCTGGATACGGCAGACAATCTGCTGGTGGTGCATACAGCCCCCGGCATGGCGATGGCTGCCGCGGCAGTGATCGATGAGATGAAATGGGGAGAGATCGTCGGATGCATCGCCGGCGACAACACGATCTTCTGCGCAGTCCGCAGCAGAGAGGAAGCTCTCCAGGTCAAGGATAAACTCAAAAAGATGCTGGAGATGTTCTGATTATCACCGCGTAAAAGCCGGGGCTGTCGCACTAAGCAATTGATACATAAATATTCTTACGGGAAGCGCTCCCGCTTGTCCAAAGCGCAGTGGCACTAAGTCGGAATCAGAAGATTCCTCCAGGTGCCAGCTGAGGGGTGTTCCCTTCAGAATAATTATGTACACTCCTTGCTTAGTACGACAGCCCCATAACGCAGCCGGCACAGGATCGGGATGATCCTGCCGTCTGCCGCGCGGATGTGATGGGAGAGAGAAATACATGCTCACAGAACTTCATGTAAAAAATCTTGCGCTGATCGACGAAGCGGAGGTTTCCTTTGGACCGGGACTGAATATCCTGACCGGTGAGACAGGCGCAGGAAAATCGATCCTGATCGGCTCCATCAATCTGGCGCTTGGCCACAAGATGAGCCGGGATATGCTCCGCCAGGGAGCCGACGCGGCCCTTGTCGAGCTGATCTTTCAGGTCGAGGATCCGGAGATCCTCCGGCGGCTTAAGGAGATGGACGTCGAGACAGAGGACGGGCAGCTGATCATCACCAGAAAGATGACAGACGGCAGGAGCATCAGCCGTCTGAACGGGGAGACCTGCACGGCAGCCCGGATCCGCGAGATCTCCGGCCTTCTTCTGGAGATCCACGGGCAGAGCGAACATCAGTCGCTGCTGTATCCGGACCGGCAGCTGGAGATCCTGGATGCCTACGGGAAGGATCATCTGGAGACGCTTCTTGCTGATACAAAAGATGCTTTCCGGAAATGGCAGGAGGTCAAGAAAGAGCTTGCCAGATATCAGATCGACGAGACCGAACGGGAAAGAGAGATCTCCTTTATCCGGTTTGAGATCAATGAGATCGAGGAAGCAGCCCTGGCGCCTGGTGAGGACGAGGAGCTGGAGAAGACCTATCGCAGGATGACCAACAGCCGGAAGATCGCCGGGGCAGTAAGCGAGGTCCACCGCCTGTGCGGCTATGAGGACGGCGCCGGTGACCTGACCGGGCGGGCGCTACGGGAGATCGGCACGGTTACTGCATATGATGAGCAGCTGGCCGGACTCGAATCCATGCTGGCGGATGTGGACAGCCTGCTGAATGATATCAACCGCGAGGCAGCGGATTATCTGGATTCCTTTACGTTTTCAGAGGAGGAATTCTACAATACGGAAAAACGGCTGGATCTGCTCAATCATCTCAAATCCAAGTACGGAAGAACGATCGATGATGTGCTGGCCTATCTGGAGAAACAGAAGAAGAGACTGTCCGAGCTGGAGAACTTTGATGAGCAAAAGCGGATTCTGAGTGAGCAGCTGGCATCTGCGGAGGCACATCTGGAGGATAGCTGCAGCCGGCTTTCCGGTGAGCGGCGCCAGTGCGCTGCAGAGCTTTCCGCACAGATCATCCAGGGACTGCAGGAGCTGAACTTCCTGTCCGTGGATTTCACGATCCGTTTTGATCGGAGCTCCCATTATTCCGCAAACGGATACGACGCCATCGAATTTATGATCTCCACAAACCCGGGCGAGGCTGTGCGGCCGCTGGCGAAGGTGGTATCGGGCGGTGAGCTGTCCCGTATCATGCTGGCGATCAAGACGCTGCTGGCCGACAAGGACAGGACCGAGACCCTGATCTTCGATGAGATCGATACCGGAATCAGCGGAAGAACGGCGCAGAAGGTATCGGAAAAGATGGCCCGCATCGGGCGCGGCCATCAGGTCCTTTGCATCACGCACCTGGCACAGATCGCAGCCATGGCAGACCGGCATTTTGTGATTACAAAGGAGATCCAAAATGGTGAGACCGTATCCCAGATCAGCCAGTTAAATAAGAAGGAATCTGTGGAAGAGCTTGCCAGGATCCTGGGAGGCGCCGAGATCACAAAGGCGGTCGAGGACAATGCAAGGGAGATGAAGCAGCTGGCCGAAGAGAGAAAGGCAGCTCTTTAACGAATAAGAAGCCTGGGTGTTCCCTGCTGGTATCGGCAGCCGGACACGCGGCAGATCCCGGAAACGCACGCTGTTTCCAGGAGAAAAAGCTGCTGTGTCAGACACTACGTGTAAAGATAGGCATTTCGAAGAGCGCATACTGCGCATATTCAGAAATCGCCTGCCGCGTAGGTCTGATACAGCAGCTTTTTTGCGCGGATGAAAGAGGAAAATGAGAATTCGAAAAAAGCCTGTTGACAAAAAAGAAGCCCGGTGCTATCTTAAGTATCGAAAGATATTAGCACTCTTCAAATTTGAGTGCTAACAGGCTGAAGGGAGGTTACAGCTGTGGAACTGGACGAGCGGAAGAAAAAAATTCTTACTGCGATCATTCAGAACTATCTGGAGACCGGTGAACCGGTGGGTTCCCGTACAATCTCGAAATATACAGATCTGAACCTCAGCTCAGCCACGATCCGCAATGAGATGTCTGATCTTGAGGAGATGGGCTACATCGTGCAGCCGCATACCTCTGCGGGACGCATACCTTCGGACAAGGGCTACCGGCTCTACGTCAACGAGCTGATCGAGCGGAAGAACCAGGAGGTCGCCGAGGTCCGGGATATGATGATCGAGAAGACCGACAAGATGGAGAAGGTCCTCAAGCAGGTCGTACAGGTTCTGGCCAGAAACACGAACTATGCGACCATGATCGCCGGTCCTTCCTATCACCAGAACAGCATCAAGTTTATCCAGCTGTCAAAGGTCAGCGATGATCAGCTGCTGGCGGTCATCGTAGCAGAAGGAAATCTGGTCAAGAATCAGATGATCCGGCTGACCGAGCCCATCGACGAGCAGGCGCTGCTGAAGCTGAATCTTCTGCTGAATACCCAGCTGAACGGCCTGACCATCGGGGAGATCAATCTGGATATGATTACCAGGATGAAGCAGCAGGCGGGCATTCACAGTGCCGTGATCGGCAGTGTGGTCGACGCGGTTGCCGAGGCGATCCAGCCGGACGATGAAGACCGTCCGATCTACATCAGCGGAACGACAAATATCTTTAATTATCCGGAGCTTTCCGATTCCCGGAAGGCGAAGGAGCTGCTGTCAGCCTTCGAGGACAAGAAGGAGCTGGCGGAAATGATCCTGGAGACCACCAAAGGCGTGGACCAGGGCAACGGGATCACAGCCTACATCGGCAACGAATCGCCGCTGGAGAATATGAAAGACTGTTCTGTGGTCACGGCAAATTATGATCTGGGACACGGCTTGAAGGGCACCGTGGCCATCGTGGGTCCGAGACGTATGGATTACGCGAACGTAGTAGAGAATCTGAAGCAGCTGAAGGTGCAGATGACCTCCATCTTTGGCAGCGCAGATGCAGCACTTCTGGACAGTTCCCCGGAGGATGAACCGGAAGGATAGAAAAAACAGAAAGGGCGAATGAGACGTGGCAGAAGAGGAGAAGATCCCGGAAGAGACAGTTGAAGTCGAGGATGTAAAGGAGCAGGAAGCACCGGCAGAGCCTGAAAAGGAGACGCCGGAGGCTGAGGATAAGGCTCCGGAAGCCGAAGCGGCAGAAGAGACCGCAAAGGCTGAGGAGAGCAGCCCGGAAGCAGAGCAGGGCGCAGAGAGCACCGGCTCCGAAGAGAAAAAGGGCGGCTTTTTCCGCAAAAAAGAAAAGAAAGACAAAAAGGACGAGAAGATCGCTGAGCTGAACGATCAGCTGACCAGGCTGATGGCCGAGTTCGACAACTTCCGCAAGCGTACGGAGAAGGAAAAGGCAACCATGTATGACATGGGTGCAAAGGATGTGGTCGAGAAACTGCTTCCTGTCGTAGACAACTTCGAACGCGGCCTTGCCGGCGCGGATGAGAGCGATCCGTTTGTGCAGGGCATGAGCATGATCTACAAGCAGCTGATGACCATGCTGGAGGGGATCGGCGTAAAACCGATCGATGCCCAGGGCAAGGAGTTTGACCCCAATCTTCACAATGCAGTCATGCATGTGGAAGATGAGAGCCTGGGTGAGAATATCGTATCTCAGGAGCTGCAGAAGGGATACATGTACAAGGATACCGTGGTCCGTCACAGCATGGTCATGGTAGCCAACTGATCTGGAAAATTACCTGAATTTGTATAGATCGAAATTTTCAAAGGAGGAAATGACAATGAGCAAAATTATCGGTATCGATTTAGGAACAACCAACAGCTGTGTAGCCGTTATGGAAGGTGGAAAGCCCACCGTTATCGCAAATGCAGAAGGAAGCCGCACGACACCTTCCGTCGTCGCATTCACCAAGAACGGTGACCGTCTGGTCGGCGAGCCGGCAAAGCGTCAGGCCGTGACCAATGCGGATCATACGATCTCCTCGATCAAGCGTCACATGGGAACGGATTACCGTGTAAACATCGATGGAAAGAACTATTCTCCGCAGGAGATCTCCGCTATGATCCTGCAGAAGCTGAAAGCTGACGCAGAGGGATACCTGGGCGAGAAGGTCACTGAGGCTGTCATCACCTGCCCGGCATACTTCAATGATGCCCAGCGTCAGGCAACCAAGGACGCAGGAAAGATCGCAGGACTGGATGTAAAGCGTATCATCAACGAGCCGACCGCAGCAGCTCTGGCCTATGGCCTGGACAACGAGAGCGAGCAGAGAGTCATGGTCTACGACCTTGGCGGCGGTACTTTTGATGTATCCATCATCGAGATCGGCGACGGTGTCATCGAGGTTCTGGCTACAGCCGGCAACAACCGCCTGGGCGGCGATGATTTCGACCAGAAGATCGTAGATTACGTCGTATCCGAGTTCAAGAGACAGGAGGGCATCGACCTGTCCGGCGACAAGATGGCCATGCAGCGTGTGCGTGAGGCAGCCGAGAAGGCAAAGAAGGAGCTTTCCAGCGCCACCACCACAAATATCAACCTGCCCTTCATCGCAGCTTCTCCGACCGAGGGTGCAAAGCATCTGGATATGAACCTGACCAAGGCCAAATTCGATGAGCTGACCGCAAGCCTTGTCGAGATGACCGCTGAGCCGGTCCGCAAGGCAATGAGCGATGCAGGACTGACCTCCTCTGACCTGAGCAAGGTCCTTCTGGTCGGCGGTTCCACCCGTATCCCGGCCGTACAGGAGAAGGTAAAACAGCTTACCGGCCATGAGCCGAGCAAGACCCTGAACCCCGATGAGTGTGTCGCTATCGGCGCTTCCATCCAGGGCGGCAAGCTCGCCGGCGACAAGGGCGCAGGCGATATCCTGCTTCTGGATGTCACTCCGCTGACCCTGTCCATCGAGACCATGGGCGGAATCGCAACACCTCTGATCGAGAGAAATACCACGATTCCGACCAAGAAGAGCCAGATCTTCTCCACAGCTTCCGATAACCAGACCGCTGTTGACATCAATGTTGTACAGGGTGAGAGAAAGTTTGCAAGAGACAACAAGTCCCTCGGCCAGTTCCGTCTGGACGGCATCCCACCGGCAATGAGAGGTATTCCGCAGATCGAGGTTACTTTCGATATCGATGCCAACGGTATCGTTAACGTATCCGCAAAGGATCTGGGAACCGGCAAGGAGCAGCACATCACCATCACCGCAGGCTCCAACATGTCTGACGATGAGATCGAGAGAGCAGTAAAAGAGGCTGCTCAGTTCGAGGCAGAGGACAAGAAGCGCAAAGAGGCTGTTGATACCAGAAACGATGCTGACGCTGCTGTATTCCAGGTCGAGAAGGCTCTGAATGAGGTTGGCGACAAGGTATCTGCATCCGATAAGGCAGGCGTTGAGGCAGATCTGACTGCTCTCAAGGACCTCCTGGCACAGATCCCGGCAGAGGGAATGACCGATGCGCAGGTCGCTGACATCAAGGCTGCCAGAGAGAAACTGATGAACGATTCTCAGGCCCTCTTTACCAAGATGTATGAGAGCATGCAGGGACAGGCCGGAGGTGCTGGTCCGCAGGGTGCAGGTCCTCAGAGTGCAGGTCCTCAGGGCGGCGCAGACGATGACGTCGTAGACGCAGATTACAAAGAGGTATGATCGTAATACGTAAATGAGCACAGGGAGGCTGCCGCCGGCGTGATCCGTCAGGCTGACAGCCTCTTTAGGCATGAAGGAGAAGCAGATTCAGATGGCTGAAAAAAGAGATTACTACGAGGTCCTTGGCGTAGACAAGAATGCGGACGACGAGACGCTGAAACGGGCTTACCGCAAGCTTGCAAAAAAATATCACCCGGATATGAATCCCGGCGATAAGAACGCCGAAGAAAAGTTCAAGGAGGCGACAGAGGCCTACGGCATTCTGAGTGATCCGGACAAGAGACGGCAGTATGATCAGTTCGGATTTGCCGCCTTTGACCAGACCGGCGGCGGCGGAGGCTTTGGCGGATTCGACTTCAACAATATGAATATGAACGATATCTTCGGTGATATCTTTGGCGATATCTTTGGCGGCGGCTCCAGATACGGCGGAAACAGCAGCGGACCCCAGCGGGGAGCCAGCCTGCGTGCGCTGATCCACATCACCTTTGAGGAAGCGGTCTTTGGCTGCACAAAGGAGATCGAGCTTACACTGAAGGACGTCTGCACGAGCTGCGGAGGCTCCGGCGCCAAGGCAGGAACCTCACCGGAGACCTGCCCGAACTGTCACGGCAGCGGCCAGATCCGCCATACACAGCAGTCGATCTTTGGCATGGTCCAGAATATCGAGACCTGTCCGAACTGCCAGGGCACCGGAAAGATCATCAAGGAAAAATGTCCCTCCTGCCATGGCAGCGGCTATACCTCCAGCAAAAAGCGGATCCAGGTTACGGTGCCTGCAGGTATCGACGACGGACAGAGCATCCGTATCCGGGATAAGGGTGAGCCGGGCAGAAACGGCGGACCGAGGGGAGATCTTCTGGTACAGGTGCAGGTGGAGCAGCATCCGATCTTCCAGAGAGATGGTGTGAATATTTTCTCCACAGCTCCGATCACTTTTGCCCAGGCGGCGCTTGGCGGAGATATCCGCATCAGCACAGTGGACGGCGATGTCGTGTATACGGTCAAGCCCGGCACGCAGACCAACACCAGGATCCGGCTGAAGGGCAAGGGCGTTCCCTCCCTGCACAACCGGAATGTGCGCGGTGACCAGTATGTCACCCTGGTCATACAGACGCCGACCAACCTGAGCAAGGAGGCAAAGGAAGCCCTGAAGCAGTTCGACGAGGCCTGCGGCGGGCACACCGATACGAACGGCGGCGGAAAGAAGAAAAAGAAGTTCTGGGAATAATAGAAAAGCAGGCACACGGAAGCAGCAGGTGTGAACGCAGGATGGCAATGGCAGGAGAGCGGTCATACAGTTTCCCGGAGTGCTTGCTTTTCTTTGTGTAATCGAGTATGATGCATGAAGATGTTCCGGCTTAAAATGCGATGCGTATGCCGGAAAAAGCAGAAGACCTGGAGGACAGATAGCGATGAAATGGATCAGATACCGGCTCAAGACGACCGAGGAGGCAGAAGATATCGTGATCTCCGCATTGGCGGACTGCGGCATTGAGGGTGTAGAGATCGAGGACAAGGTCCCCCTTACCGAGGAGGAGAAGGCGCAGATGTTCGTGGATATCCTGCCGGATATCCCGGATGACGACGGGATCGCCTATCTGAGCTTTTATCTGGAGGAGGACAACAGCCAGGAGGAGACACTGGAGCGTGTAAAGCAGTCGCTGGAAGAGCTTCGGGTCTTTATGGATATCGGCGAGGGCACGATCGAAGTGTCCGAGACCGAGGACAAGGACTGGATCAACAACTGGAAGCAGTATTTCAAGCAGTTTTATGTCGATGACATCCTGATCATCCCGTCCTGGGAGACGGTCAGGGAGGAGGATCGGGACAAGATGATCCTCCACATCGATCCCGGCACAGCCTTTGGCACGGGCATGCATGAGACAACACAGCTTTGCATCCGCCAGCTGAAGAAATATGTGAAGCCGGGCATGGAGATCCTGGATGTCGGCACCGGCAGCGGTATTCTGGCCATCGTGGCCGTCAAGCTGGGGGCAGCCCATGTGCTTGGCACGGATCTGGACCCCTGTGCCGTTCCTGCCGTGATCGACAACAAGGCGGCAAATGACGTGCCGGAGGATGCGTTCGATCTGGTGATCGGCAATATCATTGACGACCGGAAGATCATGGATGTCGCCGGCTACGAGAAGTACGACATCGTTACTGCCAACATCCTGGCAGATGTGCTGGCGCCGCTGACGCCGGTGATCGTCAACCAGATGAAGCCGGGTGCACTTTACATCACCTCCGGTATCCTGGAGGGGCAGGAATACAAGGTTCTGGATGCCTGCAGGGAGGCAGGCCTTGCGGTCGTGGAGATCACAAAGCAGGGAGAATGGCTTTCCGTGACGGCACAGAAGTCTGCAGAGGCGTAAGCGATATGTACCGTTTTTTTATTGATAAAAGTCAGCTGGCGGACGGAAAAGCCGTGATCACCGGAGAGGATGTCCGGCACATCCGCCAGGTCCTTCGGATGCGCAAAGGGGAAAAGATCCTCATTTCCTGCGGAGACGAATGGGAATATACCTGCAGCATCGATTCCATCGAGAGCGAGAGGGTCACTGCCCTGGTGGAGGATGCGGCAAAGCCGGGAAAGGAGCTTCCTTCCCGCATCTGGCTGCTCCAGTGTCTGCCCAAGGGAGACAAGATGGAGACGGTGATCCAGAAGGCTGTCGAGCTGGGCGCTGCCGGTATCGTACCGGTATCCTCAAAGCGCTGTGTGGTGAAGCTGGACGAGCGCCGGGGGATCCAGAAGGTGAACCGATGGAATTCCATCGCTGAGAGTGCGGCAAAACAATCCAAGCGTCTGGTCATCCCGGAGGTTACCCGCATCATGACGATGAAAGAGGCCCTGGAATTTGGTGCAGGCCTGGACGTCCGTCTGATCCCGTATGAAGTAGAAAAGGGTATCAGCGCCACCAGGGAACTGTTGTCCGGCATCACGCCGGGACAGAGCATTGCGGTCCTCATCGGGCCGGAGGGCGGTTTTGAACCGGCAGAGGTCGAGCAGGCCAGAGAGGCAGGCTTTTCGCCGATCACCCTCGGAAAGCGGATCCTTCGCACGGAGACGGCAGGCATGACCGTGCTTTCCGTTCTGATGTATCTGCTGGAGCAGGACTGAGCCGGCGCGCAGAGATGTTCCTGAGAAGAGGGGCTTTTGATTTTTTTTCGATAGTGCCCGGAAACCGTCCGGGTATTCTCTGCAGAAAGACGGCAGGCGGCTGCCGGCTGCTGCATCTGCGGTGAAAAAGGAACTTAGATAAGGAAGAGGATATGGAAGCATACCTTGATAATGCGGCGACGACCAGATGCTACGAGGAGGTCGCCGATATCGTCAGAAAGACCATGCTGGAGGATTATGGAAATCCTTCCGCCATGCACAGGCGGGGCGTTGAGGCAGAACAGTACCTAAAGGATTCTGCGGCCGCCATCGCCCGGATCCTTAAGGTAAAGGAGAAGGAGATCTTCTTTACCTCCGGAGGCACAGAGTCGAACAACTGGGCGATCTTTGGGACAGCAGCGGCAAACCGCCGCAGAGGAAAACGGATCATCACCTCCGCAGTTGAACATGCAGCCGTGGCAAGACCGATGGCCGTGCTGGAGGAGATGGGCTTTGAGATCATCCGCCTGAAGACCACAAAGGAAGGTGTTGTCGATCCCGAGGAGCTGAAGGCTGCACTCACAAAGGATACCGTTCTGGTCTCGGTGATGATGGTCAACAATGAGATCGGATCCATCGAGCCGGTGGCAGAGATCGGCAGCTATATCCGGGAGCACTATCCGGAGACCATGTTTCATGTGGATGCGATCCAGGCTTTTGGAAAGCTGAGGATCTATCCAAAACGGATGAAGATCGATCTGCTTTCCGTCAGCGGGCACAAGATCCACGGGCCCAAGGGTGTGGGCTTTTTGTATATCGATGAGCGCGCAAAGCTGTCGCCCATCATCTACGGCGGCGGACAGCAGAACGGCATGCGCTCCGGCACTGACAATGTACCGGGAATTGCCGGACTTGGCGTTGCTGCGGCGCGGATGTGTGCGTCGATGGAGGAGAATGCGGAGCATATGTACCAGCTGAAGGAGCGGCTGGCAGAAGGTCTGCTGGGCCTTGGTGATGTCACCATTCACGGACCTTCGGATCTGCGAAAGGGAGCTCCCCATGTGCTCAACGCTTCGATCATCGGCATCCGGGCCGAGGTGCTTCTCCACACGCTGGAGGACAGAAATATCTATGTATCCTCCGGCAGTGCATGCTCCAGTCATCACAGGAACGGCAGTGCAACCATGCTAGCGATCGGGGCGAGTCTGCCGGAGCGGGAGTCCTCGGTGCGGTTTTCCTTTTCGGAGCTGACAAAAGAAGAGGAGATCGACTATGCGCTGGAGAATCTGCGGGAGGTGGTCCCCATGCTCCGGCGATACACCCGGCATTAAAATGTCCAGAGAAAGAAAAACAGAAAGGCAGGACAATCGATGTATCAGGCATTTCTGATCAAATATGCAGAGATCGGAATCAAAGGAAAAAACAGAAACATGTTTGAAAACGCTCTGGTCCGCCAGATCGAGAGGAGCCTTCGGGACTGCGAGGGAACCTTTGCGGTGACCAAGGAGTTTGGCCGCATCTATGTGGAGGCGGAGAGCGAATATGATTATGAGGAGACCATCGAGGCTCTGCAGCGGGTCTTCGGCATTGCCGGGATCTGTCCGGTCAGGATCCACGAGGATATGGATCCGGACAGCCTGAGGCAGGCGACGGCGGATTTTGTCCGGGAGGTCTATCCGGAAGGAAAAGAGCGTACCTTCAAGATCTTTGCCCGGCGCTCCAACAAGGCCTATCCCAAGGACTCCATGGAGCTGAACTATGATCTCGGCGAGGCCGTGCTGCAGAACTGCCCCTGGATGAAGGTGGATGTTCACAATCCGGACGTTGTGATCACGGTCGAGGTGCGTCAGAGGATCTACATCTATTCAGAGACCATTCCGGGACCCGGCGGCATGCCGGTTGGCTCCAACGGAAGCGCCATGCTGCTGCTTTCCGGCGGGATCGATTCCCCGGTGGCAGGCTACATGGTCGCAAAGCGCGGCGTGCAGATCGACGCCGTCTACTTCCATGCGCCGCCCTACACCAGCGAGCGTGCAAAGCAGAAGGTCATCGACCTGGCAAAGCTGGTATCCCGCTACGCGGGACAGATCCGCCTGCACATCGTCAATTTCACCGATATCCAGCTGGCGATCTACGAGAAATGCCCGCATGAGGAGCTGACGATCATCATGCGCCGCTACATGATGCGGATCGCAGAAGATCTCGCCCGTCAGGATGGCTCTCTTGCCCTGATCACAGGCGAGAGCATCGGCCAGGTGGCAAGCCAGACGGTACAGAGCCTGCTCTGCACCAACGCGGTGTGCACCCTTCCGGTCTTCCGGCCGCTCATCGGCTTTGACAAGCAGGAGATCGTTGATGTATCGACGAAGATCGGTACCTATGAGACATCCATCCTTCCTTATGAGGACTGCTGCACGATCTTTGTGGCAAAGCATCCGGTAACGCACCCGATCCTCTCTGTTGTGGAGCGCTGCGAGAAAAAGCTGGACGGCGTGATCGAAGACCTGTACCGCACGGCACTGGATACGGTTGAGACCGTGATCGTAGGAGAGGTATAAAAAACCGGATGGGCGGAACGCGCCTCATCCGATGGGATAGGCAACTCTCGGTACAGCTGCCCGCAGTGGGAGCTGCTTATGCACCATGCGCGCCGGAGCAAGAACACTGAGGCGTTCCTGAATGGCCGCCGAATGGCTGCTCACGCAGGCCTGGCGGCCGATCCCCGGTTTTATCGCACAAAAAAAGGAACCGCTTCAGCGGTTCCTTTGAAATACATATCCGTATGCGGATCAGATCAGGTAGGGCTTAAGGATGTCCAGGATGGCCTGAAGATCAGCGCCGTCGGTGTGGATATTCAGATCGATGGGCTTGGAAAGGTCCAGGCTGAAAATGCCCATGATGGACTTTGCGTCGATGACATAACGGCCGGAGACCAGGTCAAAATCATAATCGAATTTTGAGATGGCGTTTACAAAATTCTTTACCTTATCGATAGAATTCAGTGAAATCTGTACTGTCTGCATAGTAAGCCTCCATATGGTTTGTATGTGTGATGAAGCGTGCGGACTGGATACAGAACGCACGTGATGAACAAAGATTCAAACGACACTGACATATTACTTGCTTAAATAGGAAAAGTCAAGAAGCACATGAGAAAAAAGGCAGCCCTTCATAATCTGGGATGTAAAGTAAATGCATATGAGCTGGAAGCGATGCAGCAGATGCTGGAAAAGGAGGGGTACGAGATCGTTCCCTTCGAGCCCGGCGCGGATGTTTATGTCATCAATACCTGCACCGTCACCAATATTGCGGACAGAAAGTCCCGGCAGATGCTACACCGCGCGAAGAAGATGAATCCGCAGGCGGTCGTGGCGGCCGTGGGCTGTTATGCCCAGGTGAAGGGAGAAGAACTTAAGAAAGATCCGGCTATTGACCTGGTAATCGGCAGCAACCGCAAGAGCGAGCTTGTCCGTGAGCTGGAGAGGTATTTCCAGACCGGAGAGAAGATGGTCGACCGCAGCGACTGGAAAACGGACCGGGCGTACGAGGAGATGGAGATCTCCCGCACAGAAGGGCACAGCAGGGCATTTCTGAAGGTCCAGGACGGCTGTGACCAGTTTTGTACCTACTGCATCATCCCTTATGCCAGAGGCAGGGTCAGAAGCCGGGGAATTCCCGAGGTGACGGCAGAGTGCCGGAGGCTGACGGATGCAGGGATCCGGGAGCTTGTGATCACCGGCATCCACCTGTGTTCCTATGGAAAGGATCTCAAGGACGGCACCAGCCTTCTGGATCTTCTGGAGGCGATCCACGCCATTGAAGGCGTCGAGAGGATCCGTCTGGGTTCGCTGGAGCCGGGAACTTTGACCGAGGACTTTATCCGGCGTATGGCCGGAATGGAAAAGATCTGCCCCCATTTTCATCTCTCGCTGCAGAGCGGCTGTGACCGGACCCTGAAGCGGATGAACCGCAGGTATGATACCGCGATGTTCCGGAAGACCTGCGAGGATCTGCGCCGGTATTACGAGCATCCGGCGCTGACCGCAGACATTATCACGGGATTCCCGGGAGAGACCGAAGAGGACTTTGAGGCCTGCCGGGCATTTACCGAGGAGATCTCCTTTTTTGAGACCCATGTGTTCCCCTATTCCAGAAGAGAGGGCACAAAGGCTGCCGTGATGCCGGATCAGGTGACCATGCAGGTAAAGAAGGAACGAAGCAGCGTCCTTTTGGAACTCCACAGAAACAAGCAGAAAGAATTCCTGCAGTATTATTTCGGAAAACCGGTGGAGGTCCTGTTTGAAGAGCAGACAGAGATCGACGGGATCCCTTACTGGATCGGCCATGGAAGAGAATACCAGAAGGTGCTTTTGTCCTCGTCAGAGGACCTGACCGGCGAGATCCGGACCGTCATGCCGCTGCGTCTGCGCGGGGACTGCCTGATTTAGGTTTTGGATGGTGCTTGGGGGCTGCCGCACGAAGCAATCGGTACATAAATTATTCTTACGGGAAGCGCTCCCGCTCGGTCCTCGTGCAGTGGCACTAAGTCGGAATCAGAAGATTCCTCCAAGTGCCAGCACTTGGGATGTTCCCTTCAGAATATTTATGTACCTTTTGCTCGATGCGACAGCCCCCTATATGTTCACAACGCCGGTGTACCGGCCTTAGTTGTAGTCTTGCCCTTGCATAACCGCAAAATATGGGATATACTGAAACAGTTAAGAGAATGGTGCAGTATGCGGGTTATTCTTGAACAGACTGCAAGGCTAAGGAAGTGATGAAGATGTCAGATTTAAGCAATACTCAGTTTTTCCAGGTGAATATCGAGAACGAGATCTCGGTAAAGCACGTGCTGGATGTCGTGTATCATGCGATGGCTGAAAAAGGATATAATCCGGTCAGTCAGATCGTGGGTTATATCATGTCCGGAGATCCGACATATATCACGAGCCATAACGGCGCACGAAGCATGATCATGAAGGTCGAGCGGGACGAGCTGGTCGAGGAGCTTCTCAAAGAGTACATCAACAATGAATCCTGGAAGGCTGAGTAAGGATTACACATAGATGTGGCAGACAGCCGGAACAGGTGAGTAAGGAGTACGGATGAGGATTCTCGGACTGGATTATGGATCAAAAACGGTTGGTGTTGCGGTCAGCGACCCTCTGGGGCTGACGGCACAGGGTGTTGAGATCATTCGGCGCGAACGAGAGAATAAGCTCAGGCAGACGATGGCCAGGATCGATGAACTGATCGCCCAGTATGGCGTGGAAAAGATCGTTTTGGGTCTGCCGAAGCATATGAATAATGACATGGGTGACAGGGCTGTCCGCACGCTTGAGTTTCAGGAAATGCTCAGGAAGAGGACAGGTCTGGATGTTGTCATGTGGGATGAGCGGCTGACGACGGTCGCTGCAGACCGCACAATGAATGAACTGAATATCCGGGGCAGGGCAAGACGGCAGCTGGTGGACGAGATCGCTGCTGTTTTTATTCTGCAGGGATATCTGGATTCGCTTGCCTTTAAAGGAGAAGAACGCTGAACTGGTCCGAAAGGGGCGAGACCCTCTGCAGGCCGGCAGAGAATGGACAGGAATAATGGAAAAGATCATTTTTGAGACAGACGACGGGGAAAAGCTTGAATTGTTCATAGAGGAAGAGACAAGAGTCGGGGGAACCGATTATATTCTTGTCACGGATTCTGATGCCGATGAGGCAAATGCCTATATCCTCAAGGATATTTCCGGGGATGGCGAGCCCATGGCTGAGTTTGTGATGGTCGAGGACGATGTTGAGTTCGAGGCGATCGCAAAGATCTTTGAACAGATGCTGGAGGATACAGACTTCAGCTGAAGAATATAATAACACGATGACTGCTGTGCATGATCGGGGGGACACAGCCTGTAAAAGAACAGGAGGACAATTCTGAAAAATTTGAAAGATACAAATATGGAGGGTAAGCTCAAGATAATTCCCCTGGGCGGCCTGGAGGAGATCGGCATGAACATAACTGCCTTCGAATACGAGGACAGTATTGTTGTTGTCGACTGCGGTCTGGCCTTCCCGGATGATGACATGCTGGGAATTGATCTTGTGATACCGGATGTATCCTATCTGAAGGAAAATATCGACAAAGTCAAGGGCTTTGTCATTACTCACGGGCATGAGGATCATATCGGCGCGCTGCCGTATATTCTCAGAGATATTAATGTGCCCATTTATGCGACAAAGCTGACCATTGCCCTGATCGAGCACAAGCTCGAGGAGCATGATCTGCTGGGTACGACAAAGAGAAAGGTGATCCGTTTTGGACAGTCCATCAGTCTGGGCTGTTTCCGGATCGAGTTTATCAAGACCAATCACAGTATTCAGGACGCAGCGGCGCTGGCGATCTATTCTCCGGCAGGAACCGTTGTCCATACCGGTGATTTTAAGGTCGATTATACGCCTGTTTTCGGTGATGCCATCGATCTGCAGCGGTTTGCGGAGATCGGAAAGAAGGGTGTCCTGGCATTGATGTGCGACAGTACAAATGCCGAGCGGCCCGGATTTACGATGTCTGAGCGGACCGTGGGCAAGACCTTTGACAGCATTTTTGCCGAGCACAGAAACCAGAGGCTGATCATTGCGACCTTTGCATCCAACGTGGACCGTGTGCAGCAGATCATCAATTCGGCATACCGTTACGGACGGAAGGTCGTGGTCGAAGGGCGCAGCATGGTGAATATCATCAGCATCGCGGGGGAACTCGGGTATCTGGATATTCCGGAGCATACGCTGATCGACATCAACGAGATGAAAAATTACACAGACGATCAGATGGTCCTGGTAACCACCGGAAGCCAGGGCGAATCGATGGCTGCGCTGTCCCGCATGGCGGCTGATATCCACAAGCGTGTCAGCATCAAGCCCGGCGACCTGATCATCTTCAGCTCCCATCCGATCCCCGGAAATGAGAAGGCGGTATCGCATGTGATCAATGAGCTGAGTGAAAAGGGCGCAGATGTCATTTTCCAGGATGTGCATGTTTCCGGACATGCCTGCCAGGAGGAGATCAAGCTGATCTACTCTCTGGTCAGACCGAAATATGTTATTCCGGTCCATGGTGAGTACCGTCATCTGAAGGCCCAGGCCGGGATCGCTGAGGCGATCGGCATTCCGAAGGAAAACATCTTCATTATGAAGACCGGTCAGGTTCTGGAGCTTTGCCAGAGCAGCGCTGCAGTCACCGGAAAGGTCAACACCGGAGAGATCATGGTGGATGGCCTTGGCGTGGGCGATGTTGGAAATATCGTTCTTCGCGACCGGCAGAGACTGTCCGAAGAGGGAATCATCATCGTTGTCCTGACCTTGGGAAGGCAGAGCGGAGAGATCCTCGCCGGACCGGATATCGTGACCAGAGGCTTTGTCTACGTCAGAGAAGCCGAGGATCTGATCGATGAGGCCCGGATCGTCGTAGAGGAAGCGCTGGAGGAGTGCCTGGACCGCAACATTACGGACTGGGGACGCCTGAAAACTGCCATCAAGGATGCGCTTGGCAGCTTTGTCTGGAAACGGACCCAGAGAAATCCGATGATTCTGCCTGTCATCATGGAGGCCTGAGCATGGATGGGGTAACACATGCGATCGATGCTCTGATCGATGTGCTGAAAGGTACGCCGGAGTATACCGCGTACCAGGCGCTGGAGGAACGGCTCCGCCAGGAGCCGGATCTGAAGCGGCGCATTGACGAGTATCGGACAAAAGCATATAATATGCAAAGATCCGGGTATGATATTTTCGATGAGACAGATTACTGCCTGGATGAGTACAGGGACCTGCACGAAAATGCACTGGCCCTGGCATACCTGGATGCGGAAAGCTCCGTATGCCGCAGACTTCGCCAGGTCATCGACCGGATCGTCGATGAGGTTGGCGTAGAGGTACCCTGACGAAAGGGACGGCAGCGGTACGTCCGGTTGAAGTAATAAACATGCCGGCTGCGGCAGTTTTAAGGCGGCAGCCGATGGAGGATTCACAATGGCAAACAGAGAAAGACAGGGGGAGAGCCTGGGCTATCGGGTGATGCTCGGCGGAATTAAGGGCATCCTCCGTATTCTGGTTCTGATCGCACTCGTCTTTGTCCTGATCTACATGGGACAGCAGGCGTATGCACTGGGCTATGAGGTCTTCAATGAACAGCCGGTCGATACCGGAGAAGGCCGTGCGGTGAGCGTGACGATCACAGACGATATGTCCGTCCGGCAGATCGGCATGATGCTGCGTGCTGAGGGCCTTCTCGAGGAGAGCGCAACGGCATTTGTCATTCAGGAGCTGATCTCGGAGTATCACGGGGAGATCCTTCCGGGTACCTATGTGCTCAGGACGTCCATGATCGCCGATGATATGTTTCCGATCCTCGCGCAGTACGAAGAGTCGGAAGGATAAATAGAATGCACATGCCTTCGGGACCAAAACAGATGGCCGGAGGCTTGTGACCGGAGAATACAGATGATAACCGATGAGCGAATGATCACCTTTATCAATTCCCTGGATCATGGAAATACGCCCTTTCTGGAGGAGCTTGCGCATACTGCAGAGAGGACCGGGGTGCCGATCATTCGCCGTGAAATGCAGAGCTTTTTAAAAACCTTTCTGCAGATGCAGAAGCCGCAGACCATCCTTGAGGTGGGAACAGCGATCGGCTTTTCCGCTATTTTGATGGCGGAGTACGGGCCGGTGGGCTGCCATATAACCACGATCGAGGATTACGCAAAGCGGATCCCCATTGCAAGGGAGAACTTTGTGCGGAGCGGCTATGCAGAGCAGATCGACCTGTTGGAGGGAGACGCGGCAAAAGTGCTGAAAACACTCGCGGATCCCTTTGATTTTATCTTCATGGACGCGGCGAAGGGGCAGTATATCCATTTCCTGCCGGAGGTGCTCCGGCTCATGCACAGGGGAAGCGTCCTGATCTCGGACAATGTCCTTCAGGACGGGGATATTATCGAATCACATTACATCGTGGAACGGCGCAACCGTACGATCTACAAGCGCATGCGGGAATATCTCCGTGCGCTGAAGGATGATGAGCGTCTGGAGACATCGATCATCCCTCTGGGAGACGGGATCAGCATTTCCGTGATGAAATAGGACAGGAGATAGGTATGCAGAACAAGAAAAAACCAGAGCTTCTGATCCCTGCAAGCTGCCTGGAGGTGCTGAAGGTAGCCGTTGCCTTTGGGGCAGATGCGGTCTATATCGGCGGAGAGGCTTTCGGCCTTCGGGCAAAGGCAAAAAACTTTAGCAAAGAGGATATGGCCGAGGGGATCCGATATGCCCATGAACATGGCGTCAGGGTCCATGTGACCGTCAATATCCTTGCACACAATGCAGACCTGGAAGGCGTGCGTGCATACCTTCGCGAGCTCAGAGAGCTGGGACCGGACGCACTGATTATTGCCGATCCCGGGATCTTCGTTCTGGCCGGCCAGGAATGTCCTGGCATCGAGCGGCACATCAGCACCCAGGCCAACAATACCAACTGGGCGACAGCCGAGTTCTGGAGAGCACAGGGAGCCAGCCGTATCGTGACGGCCCGAGAGCTGTCCCTCGCTGAGATCCGGGAAATGCGGGATCATCTGTCCGAGGACATGGAGATCGAGAGCTTTGTACATGGGGCCATGTGCATCTCCTATTCCGGCAGATGCCTTTTGTCCAGCTTCCTGACCGGGCGGGATGCCAACCGGGGAGCCTGTACCCATCCCTGCCGGTGGAAGTATGCACTTATGGAGGAAAGCCGTCCCGGACAATATTTCCCGGTATTTGAAAACGAGAGAGGCACCTACATCTTCAATTCCAAGGACCTCTGCATGATCGAGCATGTACCGGACCTGGTTGGTGCAGGGATAGACAGCTGGAAGATCGAGGGAAGAATGAAGACGGCTCTCTATGTGGCAACCGTTGCCAGGACCTACCGCCGGGCGATCGACGATTATTTCCAGGATCCGGTACTGTATGAGGCACATATGCCCTGGTACAGAGAGCAGATCGCAGACTGCACTTTCCGCCAGTTCACCACCGGCTTCTTCTACGGAAAGCCAGACGAAAAGGACCAGATCTACGACAACAATACCTACATTACAAACTATACGTATCTGGGGACTGCCGAGCGCATGGACGAATGCGGCCGTGTCGTGATCGAGCAGAAAAACAAATTCTGCAGAGGTGACAGGCTGGAGATCATGAAGCCGGATGGCAGAGATATCGAGGTCACGGTTGCCGGGATCTACGATGCCGATGGAAACCCGATGGAGTCGGCGCCCCATTCCAGGCAGGAGCTGCACGTGGACCTCGGCCAGGCCGTCGACCGGTACGATATCCTGCGGATGCGGAAGGAAGACTAAGCAGAAGGCAAGAGAGTCAGAAAGCTGCCATGCAAGAAACAAAATGTGCATAAACATTCTGGAGGGAACATCCGCAGCGCTGGTTCTTGGAGGAATGGAACATTCCGACTTAGAACCACTGCGCGAGGACAGAGCGAGAGCGTTTCCCATAAGAATATTTATGCACATTTTTATAGTTTCGCGTGGCAGCTTTCTGCGTTCAGCCATGCATTCAGCCGGCCCCGGATTTTTCTGGTTGCATATCCGGCTTGTCAGAAGTATACTAACAGACAGGGAGATCTTCCCTGTCTATTCTTTTTGTTCAGTTCTGAACACTTTTCCGTTTTTTTGCGCTTGCGCACGAAAAGGAGAATATTGTATGTACTGCAGTGTTATGTCTGCGGCTGTTTCTGATGTGGACGCTGTCCCTGTTTCTGTGGAGGCGGACATCAGTGAAGGGCTGCCTGTTTTCTGCATGGTCGGATTTGTGACTTCTCAGGTCAGGGAGGCCCAGGACAGGGTGCGGACGGCCTTGAGAAATGCAGGTGCTGCCATGCCTTCTGGCAGGATCACCATCAACCTTGCACCGGGAGATATCCGGAAGGATGGAACGCGTTTTGACCTGCCGATTGCGGCGGCGATCCTGGAATGCCGGGGCAGTCTGCCTGCCGGTTTTCTGAAAGGGTCTATGATCATCGGCGAGCTTCGGCTGGATGGGCGTGTCGGGCGGATCAACGGTGTTCTGCCCAGCGTGATCGCTGCCAGAGACAGAGGGTGTCATACCTGCTTTCTTCCGGCAGAGAACGTGCAGGAGGGACGGGTGGTGGACAACATCCGCATCGTTGGAATACGGAGTCTGCAGGAGCTGATTTCTCTTGGCCAGGGAGAAGATCTGCCGGAGGAGGAGATGGCAGATGCGCCACCGGAACCGGAGTCGTATGATGTGGATTTTGCGGACATCCGCGGACAGGAGGCGGTAAAGCGGGCGGCTCTGATCGCAGCCGCCGGTTTTCACAATCTGCTTCTTTCCGGGCCGCCGGGATCGGGCAAGTCTATGACCGCCAGGAGGATCCCTACGATCCTGCCGCCTCTTACAAAGGAAGAAAGTCTGGAGATCTCCAAGATCTACAGCATTGCAGGACTGCTTCCTTCAGAGCATCCGCTGATGACCAGGCGGCCGTTTCGTTCCCCGCATCACACCATCACCCCGGCAGCACTCTGCGGCGGAGGGTTTTATCCAAAGCCAGGCGAGGTGACTCTGGCGCACCGGGGTGTGTTGTTTCTGGATGAGCTTCCGGAAATGAACCCGGCGGCACTGGAGATGCTTCGCCAGCCCCTGGAGGACCGGCAGATCACCATCTCCAGGGTCGGCGGGACCAGTGTATATCCGGCATCCTTTCTTCTGGCAGCGGCGATGAATCCCTGTCCCTGCGGCTATCTGGGGGACAGTACCAGATGTTCCTGCTCCGTCAAGGAGATCCGCGCCTACCAGGCCAGGATCAGCCAGGCGATCCTTGACCGCATCGATCTGGTGTGTGTTGTTCCGGCGGTGGACTACCGGCAGCTTTCCGGCGGGGAGGAAGGCGGCGTCTCTTCTGCAGAGATGCGAAGGCAGGTTCTTGCATCTGTTCAGATCCAGAAGGAGCGGTATCAGGGAAGCAGCATTGTCTTTAACAGTGAATTGTCCGTAAGCGGGATCGAGAAGTTCTGTCCATTGACGGATGAGGCGAGACGGATGCTGGAGGCAGCTTTTCGTCATCTGGGACTGTCTGCACGAAGCTATCACCGGGTGATCAAGGTGTCCCGGACGATCGCCGATCTGGAGGGCAGAGAAATCATTAATGAGGCAGACATCAGCGAGGCACTCTGCTGCAGAAGCGGGGATCTGCCGGAGGCGGATGTGCCGGGAAGGAGCAGGCGCCATGGCTGAAGATAATATCATGCGGTGCATACGAAAAACGGATCCGTCCTATCCGGAGATCCTGAAAAACTACAGCCGGATGCCTGAGCGGCTGTATGTGATAGGGGACCTGCCGGATCCGAAACTGCCGGGTGTAGCCATCGTCGGCGCCAGGGGCTGCAGTGCCTATGGAAGAGCAGAAGCAGAGCGGTTTGGCAGATGTCTGGCCCAACATGGGGTGCAGGTCATCAGCGGCATGGCCTACGGCATCGATGCATGGGCGCATCACGGTGCGCTGGAGGGCGGAGGCCGGACCTTTGCGGTGCTGGGCACAGGAGCGGATGTGGTCTATCCCAGGGAAAACACGGATCTTTACCAGCGCATCCTGCAGCACGGCGGTGTCCTCTCTGAATTTGAGCCTGGCGTGCGGGCAGAGCCCTGGCATTTCCCCCTGCGGAACCGGGTCATCAGTGCGCTGGCGGATATCGTGCTTGTAATTGAGGCAAAGGCACGCTCCGGGAGCCTGATCACGGTCGAATATGCCCTTGAGCAGGGAAAAAGCGTTTATGCTGTTCCGGGAAGAAACCGGGATAAGCTGAGTGAGGGAACCAACCGGCTCATCGCGCAGGGGGCAGGGATCGCCTGGACACCGGAGATACTTCTGGAGGAGCTTGGGCTGCTTCGGAAGGAGGAGTACAGCTACAGCGCCATACCGATCAAGGAAGAGAAGGAGAAAGGAAAAAAGAAAGCGGTACTCAGATACACCCGAAAGGAAAGAGAAGAGGCTTTTGCATATCACCTATCCCGGCAAAGCACAGAGGCGGCTATGGCGGATGGCAGGCCCAAAACTGCTGCAGCGGATCAGACAGATATTCTTCCGCCTGCCATGAGGGAAAGCCGGGAGATCCGGCGGCTGTTCCAGTGCCTGAACGATGACGATAAGTCAGTGGACCGGCTGATGGCAGAGAGCGGCCTGCCGGTGCAGACCGTGACGGCTGTTCTGCTTCAGCTGTGCTTCTCCGGATATGTAGAGGAGCGTATCCCTGGATATTACTGCCGGATCCGCGGATGATCACGGATTTTTTTCAGAAAATACGGTCAATTTTCATATTATAAAGGAAAAGTTGTCCTTGCCATTGAAAATCTTTTGCGTTATAGTGACTTGCGTATAGTTGTAAAAGCGAGGAAAATTTTTTGGCAAAATATTTAGTAATCGTTGAGTCACCGACAAAAGTTAAGACGGTGGCAAAGTTTTTAGGAAAGAATTATGAAGTACTGGCGTCCAATGGCCATGTCAGAGATCTGCCAAAAAGTTCCCTGGGTATCGATGTCGAGCATGGCTATGAACCAAAGTACATTACGATCCGGGGAAAGGGCGATCTGGTCGCGTCGCTTCGCAAGGCTGCCGATAAGGCAGACAAAGTCTATCTGGCAACCGACCCTGACCGCGAGGGAGAGGCCATCAGCTGGCATCTTTCCAAGGCGCTCAAGCTCGAGTCATCCAAGATGCGCAGGATCACCTTCAACGAGATCACAAAAACGGCAGTAAAGGCATCACTGAAAAATGCCCGGGATATCGATATGAATCTCGTGGACGAACAGCAGGCCAGAAGGATCCTGGACCGTATGGTCGGTTATGAGATCAGCCCGCTGCTCTGGAAAAAGATCAAGAGAGGGCTTTCTGCCGGCCGTGTGCAGTCGGTAGCTCTGCGGATCATCGCAGACCGGGAGGCCGAGATCAATGCCTTTATCCCGGAGGAATACTGGACGCTGGATGTGGAGCTGAAGGCAGAAGGGGAAAAGAAGCCTCTGGAAGCACATTTTTACGGAGATGAGAACGGCAGGATAGAGATCCGCTCCGAGGAAGAACTTCGCAAAATCATGGCTGAGATCCGGACGGACGCGCTTGCCGTGACAGAACAGAAGGCCGGAGAGCGCACGCGGAAAGCACCGCTGCCCTTTACGACCAGTACGCTGCAGCAGGAGGCATCCAGGACACTGAACATGTCCACCTACAAGACCATGCAGATCGCGCAGCAGCTGTACGAAGGTATCGATATCGGCAGAGCCGGCACCGTAGGTCTGATCTCTTATCTGCGTACCGACAGTACCCGTATTTCTGAGGAAGCCGACACGGCAGCCCGTGCATACATTGGAGAGCAGTACGGAGAGGATTATCTCTCTGCCGGTACGACCACCGAAAACCGGAACCGAAACAGCCAGGATGCCCACGAGGCGATCCGGCCGACGGATGTTTCCCGTACGCCCCAGATGCTGAAGGAGTACCTGAACCGGGATCAGTTCCGTCTGTACCAGATGATCTGGAGACGGTTTGTGGCCAGCCGGATGGCAGACGCGCGGTATCAGACCAATACGGTCAGGATCTCCGATGGAAAATATGTATTCAACGCATCGGCGTCCGTGCTGATATTTGATGGTTTCCTGTCTGTGTATGCCCAGGACGAGGAAAAGAAGAGTGCAAACGACCGGCTGAACGGCGTCAGCAAGGGAAAGCATCTGAGCTTCCAGGGCTTCAAGGAAGAGCAGCACTTCACACAGCCGCCGGCGCATTATACCGAGGCTTCCCTGGTCAAGGCGATGGAAGAGCTGGGCATCGGCCGTCCGAGTACCTATGCGCCGACGATCACCACGATCATCGCCCGCAATTATGTGACCAGAGAGAAAAAGAATCTGTATATTACGGAGCTGGGCGAGGTCGTCAACGATATGATGAAGTCAGCGTTCCCCAGCATCGTCGATGTAAACTTCACCGCCAACCTTGAGCAGCTGCTGGATGCGATCGGCTCGGGCACGATTCCGTGGAAGACGGTCGTCGAGAATTTCTGGCCGGATCTGGAGGAATCGGTCAAGGAGGCGGAAAAGGAGCTGCAGCATGTCAAGATCGAGGACGAGGTATCCGATGTTGTCTGTGAAAACTGCGGCAGGCTGATGGTGATCAAATACGGCCCTCACGGCAAATTCCTTGCATGCCCCGGATTCCCCGAGTGCAGAAATACGAAGCCCTATCTGGAAAAGACCGGCATCCGCTGTCCAAAATGCGGCGGAGACGTTCTTCTTCGCAAAACACGGAAGGGCAGACGCTATTTTGGCTGTGAGAACAATCCGGACTGCGATTTCATGAGCTGGCAGAAGCCGTCCGACAAGCCCTGTCCGAAATGCGGCGGCTATATGGTGATCCGGGGAAACAAGCAGGTATGCGCAGATAAGGAATGCGGATACGTGGAAAATATTAGTGAGAAAAGCTTAGAAAACTCGAACGATTAGCTATAATGTCTGATAATTTTACACATTAACGCAGCGCCGTAATAGCACTTCGAAGCAAATGTGTCTGAAAAATGAACGTAATAGAAACATAATGCAGATACCGCATGAAAACACTGTAAAAATATCTGAAAATACTTGTTGCGCTGTCTGAAAAGTGTTAAAATGATTCTGCAATATTATGGGGAATCAGGAGGACATATCAGGCAAAAAAGGCAGAAGAGGAGATGGCATGAGCGTACAATTATTAGACAAGACGAGAAAGATCAACAAACTTCTACACAATAACAGTTCAACAAAGGTCGTATTCAATGATATTTGCGCAGTACTTATGGAGTGTCTGAACTCAAATATCCTTGTGATCAGCAAAAAAGGTAAGGTTCTAGGTGTTGCGGCATGTCCGGGCGTTGAGGAGATTTCGGAGCTGATCAGTGATGAAGTAGGAGCACACGTTGATCCTCTGCTGAATGACAGATTCCTGAACGTATTATCCACAAAGGAGAATGTAAATCTTACGACCCTCGGTTTTGAGAATGCAGCCTATGGGACTTACACAGCAATCATCAATCCCATCGAGATCGCCGGGGAAAGGCTCGGCACCGTATTTATGTACCGCATGGGTCCGATCTATGATATTGACGATATCATCGTCAGTGAGTATGGTACGACAGTTGTCGGCCTGGAGATGATGCGGTCCGTAAATGAAGAGAATGTAGAGGAGACAAGAAAGATCAATGTTGTCAAATCTGCATTCAGCACACTGTCGTTCTCCGAGATGGAGGCGATCATTCACATCTTTGACGAGCTGGACGGGGAAGAGGGCATCCTCGTAGCCAGCAAGATCGCTGACCGGGTCGGCATCACCCGTTCGGTCATCGTAAACGCTCTCCGGAAATTCGAGAGCGCAGGCGTGATCGAATCCCGTTCCAGCGGCATGAAGGGAACCTACATCAAGGTCCTGAATGATTATATTTTCGACGAGCTTTCTGAGCTTCGGGAAAAGAGAAACAGAGACAGCGAGAAGAAAAAATAGAATGGGTGAAAGACCGGATACCCGGTATCTAAGAAGACCGTCCGATATGGGAGCAAAGGAAAGCTTCTGATGGACGGTCTTTTTATATGCCTGCCGCGCACGGAATAGGAGTCGCGCGCACCGCGAGGCACAAGTACCATTAAGAGGAACGCGCGCGTTTCTCGCGCACGAGATGGAATGCGCGCTTTTCTCGCACATGTGATTACCGCGCGAGAGTTGACAAAGTTTTCATAAAACATGTAAAAACGGGATATATAACGAGAAAACAGGCGAAAACACGAGAAATAAAGAGCATACCAGGAAATTCCCGGATTTGCGAAATACAGGGCGAACCACTATTATAATTATCGTTAAGTAGCACTCGAAAGTAATGAGTGCTAATAATTAGAAAAGAGCACAAGATCTTTCAAGGAGGCATAAAATAATGAAGTTAGTTCCGCTTGGAGACAGAGTCATTCTGAAACAGTTAGAAGCTGAAGAAAAGACAAAATCCGGTATTATCCTTACTTCCGCAGCTCAGGAGAAGCCCCAGGAGGCCATTGTTATTTCTGTGGGCCCCGGCACTGAGAAGGTTAAGATGGAAGTCGCTGAGGGCGACAGAGTAATCTTCGGAAAATACTCCGGCACGACCGTCAAGGTCGAGGGCGAGGATTACATCGTGATCCAGCAGCAGGATATTCTTGCAATCGTGAAATAATAAACAAGCAGTAAAGCCTATTTAAAGGCAGATCAATGAATGGAGGATGTCAATCATGGCAAAAGAGATCAAATATGGAGAAGAGGCCAGAGCTGCCCTGCAGGCTGGCGTTGACAAACTGGCAAATACCGTACGTGTGACCCTTGGACCGAAGGGCCGCAATGTCGTACTTGAGAAGTCCTATGGCGCTCCGACGATCGCAAACGACGGCGTTACGATCGCAAAAGAGATCGAGCTTGAGGACGGATTTGAAAACATGGGCGCTCAGCTCATCCGTGAGGTCGCTTCTAAGACCAACGATGTTGCCGGTGATGGTACCACCACAGCTACCGTTCTTGCACAGGCAATGATCCACGAGGGCATGAGAAACCTCGCTGCAGGTGCTAACCCGATCGTCCTGAGAAAGGGCATGAAGAAGGCTACCGAGAAGACTGTCGAGATCATCCGTGAGATGAGCAAGAAGGTCAACGGCAAAGAGCAGATCGCCAGAGTAGCAGCTGTTTCCTCTGGTGATGAGGAGGTCGGCCAGCTGGTAGCAGATGCTATGGAGAAGGTTACTCATGACGGTGTTATCACCATCGAAGAGTCCAAGACCATGCAGACCGAGCTGGATCTTGTCGAAGGTATGCAGTTCGACCGCGGCTATCTTTCCGCATATCTGGCAACCGATATGGAGAAGATGGAAGCCAATCTGGACAGCCCCTACATCCTGATTACCGACAAGAAGATCAGCAACATCCAGGATCTTCTTCCCCTGCTTGAGCAGATCGTACAGAGCGGCGCAAGCCTTCTGATCATCGCTGAGGATGTCGAGGGTGAGGCCCTTTCCACTCTGATCGTCAACAAGCTTCGCGGAACCTTCAAGGTATGTGCAGTCAAGGCTCCGGGCTATGGCGACAGAAGAAAAGAGATGCTGCAGGATATCGCCGTTCTGACCGGCGGCCAGGTCGTATCCTCCGATCTCGGCCTTGAGCTGAAGGATGCCAACATGTCCATGCTCGGACGTGCAAAATCCGTCAAGGTCAAGAAGGAGAACACAGTCATCGTTGACGGTGCCGGCAATGCACAGGATATCCAGAACCGCATCAGTCAGATCAAGGGACAGATCGCTGAGACAAAGTCCGACTTCGACCGTGAGAAACTGCAGGAGAGACTGGCCAAGCTGTCCGGCGGCGTAGCCGTTATCCGTGTAGGCGCAGCTACCGAGACTGAGATGAAGGAAGCTAAGCTTCGTATGGAAGATGCTCTGAATGCAACCCGTGCTGCAGTAGAAGAGGGCGTCATCGCAGGCGGCGGATCCGCATACGTACATGCAACCGTCAGACTGGCTGAGTTCGTCAACAGCCTCGAGGGTGACGAGAAGACCGGTGCACAGATCGTCATGAAGGCACTGGAAGCTCCGATGGCAATGATCGCTGCAAACGCAGGCCTTCAGGGCGCAGTCATCATCAACAAGGTCAAAGAGGCCGGCGAAGGCATTGGCTTCGATGCATACAAGGAAGAGTATGTCAACATGATCGATGCAGGCATCCTGGATCCCGCAAAGGTTACCAGAAGCGCTCTGCAGAACGCAACCTCTGTAGCCTCCACTCTGCTGACCACCGAGTCCGCAGTCTCCATCATCAAAGAGCCCGCTCCGGCAGCACCGGCAGCAGCTCCCGGAATGATGTAAGACAACCGGCAGCAAATCTACAAAAAACAGTACAGGACCGCCCGACAACCGGGCGGTCCTTTTTGCGTGAGAATTGGGACGGTTCTATCTGGCTGGTCATTCCGATCAGACAGCCAGGCCAGCATGACACTTGGAACCGTTCCAGTTGTCTGCTTGCCTGGTCAGTCCGGCCAGCAAGACAAATAGTACCGTCCCACTTGTCTGCTTGTTCGAAGTTTTTGGTCCGAAGTTTTTGGTTCGAAGTTTTTTATACGCTCCTGCAACATTTTGCTTTTGCCGATTGTATTCTGTTCAGAAGGTTAACATAGATCATGAATGAATCGAATAAAGGAGAAGGATATGAAGAGAGAGATAAGGTTTAAGAAAGTGGCTGTGGTTTTTGCCCTGGCCGGTATTCTTGCCGGTTCTATGACTTTTGGTGCCTGCGGGGGAGCGGGTAAGGCTTCTTCGGGTGATGCTGCCGCTCCGCAGGCGGCTTATGCCACGACGGAGGGAGCGTATGCGGAGGAGTACGGTTATGCGAATGAGGAGCTGGCTACGGAGGAGCTGATCGCAGAGGAAGACACTGCAGAGATCACAACGGAAGAGCCGGAGCCTGCCGGAGCCTCAGCAGCGGCAGCGGAGCAGAAGCTGATCTATGTGTGCGATATGCATATGCAGACGCTGAATTATGTGGAGAGTGTTGCCTATATCCGGGAAAAGACGGCAAAGTATGGCGGCATCATCGAGTCTGAATCTGAGTCGGACAGCAATTATAACTGGTATATGGAAGGGGCAAGGACAACAGGAACCCGCTCCATGTATCTTGTGCTCCGGATCCCGACCGGCAGCTACCAGGCTTTTCTGGATGATATGAACGGGACAGGAAAGATCCTGAGCCGCAGCTCGAGTGTGCAGAATATCACCAAGCAGTATAACGATAAAAGCGTGGAGATCAGCGCTCTGATGACGCAGGAGGAAAGGCTCCTTGCCATGATGGATCAGGCAGAGACCATCGAGGATATGATCGCGATCGAGGAACGGCTGACGGAGGTCCAGACCCAGCTGAACAAATACCGTTCCCAGCTGGAGCAGATGGATACGGATGTTGCCTGGTCGACTGTGAATCTTAACATCGAGGAGGTCGTTCAGTATTCGCCTGTCACCGGCCCGGAAAAGACAGAGACCTTTGTTGACCGTCTGAAGAACACTCTGAAGTGGACCTGGAATTTCTTCTTTGAGCTGCTGGAGGGTGTGCTGTTCTTCCTGATCCGGATGATCCCGGTCATCATTATTGGCGGTGTCTTGTTCCTTCCGCTTCGCGCAATCTGGAAGGCCATCCGGGGACGCAGAAGCAAAAAGAAAGAGAAAAAGCAGGCCGATACCGAATGGATAAAGCCAAAGGAGATGCCGGAGAATACGGCAGATACAGAGGCAAAAAAGGAGCAGTGAAACGTAAATGCAGCCCTTCTGCATAAGGGAGAGCAGTCCATGCAAAGATCTGCAGAAAAGCTGCAGAGATAAGCGAAAAAAACCTTGACACCAAAGGGATCAGGTGATAACATACCAGATGTTGAAAAGAAAGAAGAGTGTCCACTCTCACCTGATCACGGAGGCGTGTCCCGGGTTAATATGGCAGAAGAGAAGCGCAGTATGTGTTTCTGTTCTTTCGTATCAGAGTGGATAGCCCTTATGGTTATCCACTTTTCTTTTTATTCTGTGAAGACACAGAACTGTTTTCAACAGAGGTAGTTCAGTGCAAGGCTCTAATAAAAGGAGGGTAAGGAAATTAGCGAGTTAATGATCAACGAACAGATTCGTGACCGGGAGGTCAGGCTGATCGGTGAAGATGGGGAGCAGCTGGGCATCATGTCCGCAAGGGATGCATACCTGAGAGCGCAGGACGCCGGACTTGATCTGGTAAAGATCGCTCCGATGGCAAAGCCGCCCGTATGCAAGATCGTGGATTACGGAAAATACCGTTACGATCAGGCACGACGCGAGAAGGAGGCCAGAAAAAAACAGCATATCGTTGAGATAAAGGAGATTCGTATGTCTCCCAATATCGATGAAAACGATCTGAACACCAAGATCGGTGCTGCGAAGAAGTTCCTCACCAAAGGTGATAAGGTCAAAGTAACTCTTCGGTTCCGGGGACGTGAGATGGCACATATGAATGCCAGCAAGCACATTCTGGACGAATTTGCTGAAGCACTTACCGATATCGCAAACGTCGAGAAGCCCGCAAAGGTCGAAGGACGGAACATGAGTATTGTACTGGGACAGAAGAGAAAATAAAGCATAAGGAGGAATAGAACATGCCCAAGATGAAGACAAGCCGTGCAGCGGCAAAACGTTTTAAAGTAACCGGAACCGGTAAGCTGGTTAGAAACAAAGCTTACAAGAGCCATATCCTGACCAAGAAGACCAGAAAGCGTAAGAGGAATCTGAGAAAAGCTACTGTTATGGATCAGACCAATGTACGTAACATGAAGAAGATCTTACCGTACATCTAATCGCTGAAGGAGGATATGAACAATGGCAAGAATCAAAGGCGGATTAAACGCAAAAAAGAAACACAACAGAGTTTTAAAACTTGCTAAGGGCTACAGAGGAGCCAGAAGCAAACAGTATCGTATCGCAAAGCAGTCCGTTATGCGTGCTCTGGCCAGCGCTTATGCAGGCCGCAAGGAGAGAAAGCGTCAGTTCCGTCAGCTGTGGATCGCCCGTATCAATGCAGCTGCAAGACTGAATGGCCTGTCCTACAGCAAGTTCATGTACGGTCTGAAGACCGCTGGCGTAGATCTGAACCGTAAGGTTCTGGCTGATATGGCTGTTTCCGATAAGGAAGGCTTCGCTCAGCTGGCTGAGATCGCAAAGAACGCTCTGGCTTAATATAGGTTAAAGCTGATACAGAATATAAAAATCACCCGGTAAATCTCAATGGCGAGATGTTATCGGGTGATTTTTGTCTATTTGCGGATCCGTCCGTATTCTTTGGGACGCCGGATCTTCCGGAAGTTATTCGTACGCTTTGGGACACCGGATCTTCCGGAAGCTGTCCATACGTTTTGGGACGCCAGATCTTCCGGAATCCGTCAGTGCCCTTTGGGACACCAGATCTTCTGCAGATTGTCGAGGCGGGCGCCCATGCCGACCAGGAGCGCATCCAGGATGGTGATGGCAGCCATGGCTTCCGTGACAACAACGGCACGGGGGACGATGACGGGATCGTGCCGGCCTTTGATCCGGATCTCCTGCTTCTGGCCTTCCCGGTCAACGGTCTGCTGCAGGGAGGCGATAGAGGGTGTCGGCTTTACCGCACAGCGGATGACAAGGTCGGAACCGTCGCTGATGCCGCCAAGGATACCTCCGGCGTGGTTGGTATGCTTGGTGATGCGGCCGTCTGCGCCGATGGTGAAGGCGTCATTGTTGGTGCTGCCGCAGGCAGCGGCAGCGGCAAAGCCGTCGCCGATCTCTACACCCTTGACGGCTCCGATGGACATCATGGCCTTTGCCAGGTTGGCATCCAGCTTTTCAAAAACCGGATCGCCCACGCCTGCCGGGAGACCTTTTACGATGCATTCGATCACGCCGCCGGCAGAGTCCTGCTCTGCCATCAGGCCGTCCAGATAATGGGAGGCAGCCTCTGCTGCCTGGGGATCGGGCATATAGAGCCGGTTGCGTGAGATCTCCTTTTCATCGAAGGTCTCGATGCTCACCGGTCCGATCTGGCGGGTATAGGCGGTAAGGGTAATGCCAAGCTCCCTCAGGAGGAGTTCTGCCACAGCGCCGCCGGCTACCCGGCCGATCGTTTCTCTTCCGGAGGAGCGTCCGCCGCCCCGGTAGTCGCGAAGCCCGTATTTTGTATCGTAACCGAAGTCAGCATGGCCGGGACGATAGATATCGGCTATGCTGCTGTAATCCTTTGAGTGCTGATCGGTATTGCGCACCAGGATCGAGATGGGGGTGCCGGTGGTCTTCCCCTCGAAGGTGCCCGAAAGGATCTCCGCCTGATCGGCTTCCGCACGCAGGGTGGTGTAGCGGCTCTGGCCGGGCCTGCGGCGGTCCAGGAAGGGCTGAATGTCCGCTTCCGTAAGGGGAAGGCCGGCAGGGCAGCCGTCGATGACGACGCCGATCCCTTTGCCGTGGGATTCTCCCCAGGTGGTGATCCTGAAAATAGTTCCAAATGATGATCCTGCCATACTTGTGTTTCCTTTTCCAAATGAGAACGAACAGGCAGCTTCAATGAGCTCTGCCATTTGGTTTCTGCGGAGCAGCGCTGCCGTGTCCGGTCTGCCGGAGATTTCATCGTTATTCTAGCATATGCGCCGGCAGGACACAAATATTTCAGATTCTCTTTCACGGCCTCTGATTGACAAGGTTTTATGCCGGATAATATAATGGCATAAGATTTTTACGATCAGGCAGCTTCAGACTTCCGGGACGAAAAAGGAGAAAACATGAATTTTCTGAGCAAAATGGAACGCAGATTTGGGAAATACGCGATCCCGCATCTGACCATGTACATCATCCTGACCTACGCGGCAGGCTATGTTCTGTATATGATGTCGGCGGCCTCGAACTACAGTATTTTTTCCTACCTGACACTGGATCCGGCATACATCGTCCGCGGACAGATCTGGCGGCTGGTGAGCTGGTGGCTGATCCCGCCGAGTTCACTTAGCATTTTTACCCTGATCATGCTGTTCCTGTACTATCAGCTGGGAACGCTTCTGGAGAGGACCTGGGGAGATTTCCTCTACAATGTCTATATTTTCTTCGGACTGATCATGACGGTCATTGGCGCCTTTATTCTGTACGCGATCTACGGTGACAGTGTCCATATGTTTGCCGCACAGTTTTCCACCTACTATATCAGCCTTTCGATCTTTCTCGGATTTGCGATGACCTTTCCAAATGAACAGCTTCTGTTCATGTTCATCATTCCGATCAAGATCAAGTACCTGGCCATCGTGGAGGTGCTGTACCTGGCATACGAGGTCTGGCAGTACTGGCAGCTGGGGCTTGGCGTACCTCGCCTGATCATGGTGGTATGCTCCCTGGCCAGCACGCTCCTGTTCTTTATCCTGACCAGAAATCATGTGCGGCTGTCGAGAAGTCAGCGGAGGGTCCGCCGTGAATTCCGCCGGCAGATGAACGGTTACGGCGGGCAGGGCAGCCAGAGTGCCCAGGGGACCGGTCAGTCCTCCTCAAAGATCGACCGTACGACGTTTGGCGGAGGATCAAACCGCATCGCGGTTCACCGCTGTGCTGTCTGCGGAAAAACAGAGCTTGACGATCCGGATATGGAATTCCGGTTCTGCTCGAAATGCAACGGAAATTACGAATACTGCAGGGATCATCTTTACACGCATAAGCATGTGGAGTGATCCGGGCAGAAAAAAGCAATACCGGCCCCCGGGGTCAAATAGAAATGAGGAAAGCAGTATTGAAAAAAACACCTTTTGTCACCAAAGCAAAACTCGACGAGATCGTGCAGCAGATTCCCACACCCTTTCATCTGTATGATGAGAAGGGCATCCGGGAGAACGCGAAGGCCGTGAAGAAGGCCTTTTCCTGGAATCCCGGATTCCGCGAATATTTTGCGGTAAAGGCAAATGCAAACCCGGCCCTGATAAAGATCATGGGCGAATATGGCTGCGGATGCGACTGCTCGTCGATGACCGAGCTGATGCTGTCCGAGGCGATGGGCTTTACCGGAGAGCAGATCATGTTCTCGGCCAACGATGCGCCGGATGACGAGTTTGTCAAGGCAAGGGATATGAATGCCATCATCAATCTGGATGACTTCACCACGATCGAAGAGGTCGAGGAGATTCTTGGTACCCTTCCGAAAAAGATGTGCTGCCGTTACAATCCGGGCGGACTGTTCGAGCTGTCCAACGGCATTATGGACAATCCCGGAGACTCCAAATACGGTATGACCACAGAGCAGCTTTTTGAGGCCTTCCGTATCCTGAAGAGCAAAGGCGTGGAGGAATTCGGCATCCATGCATTCCTTGCCAGCAATACCGTTACGAACGAGTATTATCCCAAACTGGCAGGCATCCTGTTCCGTCTTGCTGTTGACCTGCAGCGGGAGACAGGCGCTCATATCACCTTCATTAATCTTTCCGGCGGTGTAGGCATTCCTTATCGTCCGGAAGAGGAACCCAACGATATCCGCATAATCGGAGAGGGCGTGCGCAAGGTCTATGAAGAGATCCTGGTGCCCGCAGGCATGGGAGATATCAGCCTCTTCACAGAGATGGGAAGGTTCATGACCGGCCCCTACGGAGCACTGGTCACAAAAGCAGTCCACGCAAAGCATATCTACAAAGAGTATATCGGATGCGATGCATGCGCCGTCAATCTGATGCGTCCGGCCATGTACGGCGCCTATCATCACATTACGGTCATGGGCAAGGAGGACGCGCCCTGTGATCATATGTATGATGTGACCGGATCTCTCTGTGAAAACAACGACAAGTTTGCCATCGACCGCATGCTTCCGGAGATCGAGAAGGGTGATCTGCTGTTTATCCACGATACAGGCGCTCACGGATTTGCCATGGGATACAACTATAATGGAAAACTCTGGTCCGCAGAGGTCCTCCTGAAGGAGGACGGCTCCTTCGAGCAGATCCGCCGCCCGGAGACAGCGAGAGACTATTTCGCGACCCTTGACGGGACAGAAGAATTCCACCGTATGTTCCCGGCTTGATTTTATGAAAATGGTATGATAAAATAACGCAGTGTCCAAAAGGGCACTGCGTTGTTTTGAAGAAACGGAAACGGTCGGACCGTAGAGGGCCCGGATGGAGGATGCTTCTTCAAATACAGGTTTAAGCCGGCGTGTCGGAACTGGCAGACGAGGCAGACTCAAAATCTGTTGGCCGCAAGGTCGTGTGGGTTCGATTCCCACCGCCGGCAGGATAAAAAAACCCAGAAATTGCAAGGATATCGATGATACGCCTGCATTTCTGGGTTTTTTTGTGTACCGATTGTGCAGTTAGAATCACACTCTGTTGGCGCAGAGTGCTGGTCTTATTTCTCGCTTTTCATTCTATTTCAAGTACAACTGCCTGATACCCATCCAGCCGGATCTCATTATCAGTGATTTCAGGTCCGGTCGTGTTGGTGAGAAGCACATTGATGACCTTGCCCGGAAGCGGGAGCCTCTGAGGCCCGCTCTGGTAATTTGCCATGATCAACAGTGTCTGATCATTTCCCTTGCGGAAGTAGGACATGACATTATGCATGTCTGCAAGATAAGGAATAAGGCTTCCGTAGACAAAAGTATCACTGTATTTTTCGCTTTTTCTCAGGCGGGTAAGCCTGCGGTAGTAATTGTAGACCGAATCAGGATCATCCTTCTCATTCTCCAGGTTGATTTCTGTATAGTTCGGATTGACGCGCAGCCAGGGAGTTCCCCTGGTGAAGCCGGCATGTTCTGCCGCACTCCACTGAAATGGAGTCCGGGCGTTGTCCCGGCCGTATTTCTCTATCATATGAAGGGCATCAGCCTCCGACACACCCTGAGAAAGCGCAACCTTGTAGGAGTCAATGGAAGAGATGTCATCCACCTCGTCAATGGATGAAATTTTAATGTTTTCCATTCCCAGCTCCTGACCCTGGTAGATCCAGGGAAGTCCTTTTACAAAGAAATATGCGGTGGCGAGCATTTTTTTGGAAACAGGAGACTGGTCGCCTTCAGGAATATAGCGTGATGCGCCTCGGGGTTCATCATGGTTTTCAATAATATTAGAAACAAAGCCGACTTGGTTGAATTTCCTCTGGGCACTGAACACACAGTCTCTGTAATCGTCCGGTGTGATATCACGATTCTCCTGCCAGCCTTTCTGGCTTTGACCGAAAACCGTCTCTGAAAAATCATACATGGAGCTGAAATATCCGTTGTCACCAATAAAGTCAGGGAGATCTTCATCCTTCTGATTGAAAACTTCGCCGACAGTAAATGCATTATGAGGCTTAAAGCATCGGTCGCGCATTTCTCCCAGGAACTCACCGATCCCTGATGCATCGTGAAGCATATGCGTGCAGGATGCCAGATTATCATCCCGGTCCGCCGGATAATTCCGGAAGGGCAGGGCTTTTTTGATATTGATAATGGCGTCAAGACGGAATCCGTCCAGGCCTTTGTCCAGCCACCAGTTGATCATGCTGTAGATCTCTTCACGAAGCTCCGGGTTTTCCCAGTTCAGATCCGGCTGCTTTTTATGGAATACATGAAGATAATAGATATCATCATGGCCAGGCAGTTTGTCCCAGACTGATCCCCCGAAGTAGGACCGCCAGTTGCAGAGGGAAGAAGGATCATCGGTCCGCTCCAGATAGAAAAATTTTCCGTATTTTCCGTCTGGATCTTCCGCGGCTTTTCTGAACCATTCGTGCTCGTCTGAGCAGTGATTGACTACCAGGTCCATGAGAATGCGGATATCACGTTTGTGAGCCTCCTTAAGCAGCTGATCCATATCGTCCATAGTTCCGAAGCGAGGATCAATATTGTAGTAATCTGCAATATCATAACCCTGATCTGCCAGCGGAGAAACATAAATTGGGCTCAGCCAGACAATGTCTGCACCCAGATCTTTCAGATAATCCAGCTTGCTGATAATGCCCTGCAGGTCTCCGATTCCATCATCATTGCTGTCACAGAAGCTTTTGGGATATATCTGATAAGCAACTTTTTTATTCCACCATTGTTTTATCATAATGTCAGTTCACCTTTCCTGTATTTTTTTAATTCAGTCTGTATTCCATGGGCCTTTTCCCTGTGGCACGCTTGAAGGACTGGATAAAATGCCCAATATTGCCGAAACCACAGGCGTATGCAATATCAAGAACGGGGGCGTTAGTTGTCCTTAGCAGCTTCTTGGCATGCCGGATGCGCACATCGTTAATGTAGTCTACACAGGTCATGCCCAGCGTTTTCTTAAAATAACGACTGAAATACTGTTCGTTGAAATTCATGATCTCAGCCAGATCTCTCAGATAGATCTTTTCGCTGTAGTGGCTGTTGATATACGCCAGGACCTGTTTGAGAACTTCTGCCTTGGGGTCGGGATCTCTCGGAGCATTTGTGAGCAGATCCCCATCCGACAGAAGAGAGATGAGCAGCATCATCAGTGCCTTACATCTCAGCTGGTCCGTGGGAGCAGAAAGATTATACTGATCGTCTCTCTTGTCAGCTGCCGTTCTGAAGATCTGTGCGATCTGTCTGAAGGTCTGATCAAATTCTTTGAACACGGGCATATCCGGACGGATATATTTTGGAAGAGTCAGACTGCCGTGAATCAATGGTTCGATCAGGAGCTGTTCAGAGGAATCAAAATTCCGGCTGGAAAGAACGGACGGATTGTAAAGCAGTGCAGATTCCCTGTAATCTGATTTTGAGGTTATGGCATGGAGCATGTTGCTCTCAACGAAAACATAACATTCACTTGAGACCTCAGTGGTTTCCATATTTACGGAAAGAGTAAAGACCCCTTTTTCAAAATGCAGTAATTCTGTAGAACTGTGCCAGTGAAGCTTGGTATCGAAGAAAACATTCCTGTCTTTCTCTGCTTCTGCGAAATACATGGAGCATGGAAAAGCAGCGTAGCCCTGCTGTCTTGTTTCTTCAGTGGCACCGTTCTTATTAACAGTTTTATTCATATTCTCAGTGAAGCACTGCCCGTGCTTCATAAGGCTGCAGAACACCGGTACGGTGAGCCTTATAATTTGAAATCAGTTCATCTCCGTCAATGTCGTCGAACAGAGTGCATTTCTGCTCAAACTCAGTCCAGTTAGCCGCGATGGTCAGTGCCTTCCCATCCATTGTGCGTTCGTATGCATAGATTGAATCGCTGGTCTCCAGCAGAGGATGAAAGACGCCATATACAATGATCGGGAAGCTGTGCCGTAAGCGGATCAGCTTCTGGTAATAATAGAAAATTGAGTCCGGATCCTCAAGTGCCGCTTCAGCATTTATCTCTGTATAATTGGGGTTCACCTTGATCCAGGGGGTCCCGGTAGTAAAGCCGGCATTTCTGCCGGCATTCCACTGAACCGGAGTTCTTGCGTTGTCGCGGGCGACAGTATCGAAGCATTTCAGCATGGTAGTGCTGTCGATCAGACCATGATCCGTCACATATTGCTGATATGCATTGATCTCTTCGATGTCTCTGCAGTCCTCAATAGATGAAAAGTGAGTGTTGGTCATGCCGAATTCTTCTCCCTGATAGATATAGGGAGTACCCTTCTGCATATGGAGCACCGTGGCAAGCATTTTTGCTGAAAGCACACGCCATTCTTCAGAATCATTTCCAAAACGGGAAACTGCTCTTGGCTGATCATGGTTATCCCAGTATAAGCTTCCCCAGGCTTTTCCCTCCAGTTCAGTCTGCCATTTGTTGAGAATACCGCGGACGTAAGAAAGACGGGGCGGGTTGACAGTCCATTTTCCGAGGACAGAATCGGAATTGGAGCTTCCGTCTGTGTGCTCAAAATGAAACACCATATTGAGCTCGCTGCCTTCATTGTTCGCATATTTCTTTGCTTCTTCGACAGTTACGCCTGCGGCTTCCCCAACAGTCATAATGTCATATTTTGAGAGTACTCGGCGATTCATTTCCTGCAGATATTCATGGACCCGGGGCCCATTGCAGACATATGGATTGGGGTCCCCATATATCCCGTCGAGGATCTTGCCATCCGGAAAATTAGGATCCTTGCTGATCATGGAGATGACGTCCATGCGGAAACCATCGATCCCCTTGTCGCACCACCAGGTCATCATGTCGAATACTTCATCCCGGACTGCCGGGTTTTCCCAATTGAGATCCGGCTGCTTGCTTGAGAAAAGATGCAGATAATACTGGCCTGTAGTCTTGTCGAATTTCCAGGCAGAGCCGCTGAAGCAGGACTCCCAGTTGTTGGGCTCATGTCCGTTTTTGGGGTCTTTCCAGATATAGTAATCACGATAGGGATTGTCCTTAGATTTACGGCTTTCAATAAACCACATGTGTTCATCTGAACTATGATTGACCACCAGATCCATGATGATCCGGATGCCCCTTTTATGTGCTTCCGAGAGCATGCGGTCAAAATCCTCCATAGTTCCGAATTCTGTCATGATATCCCGGTAATCGGAAATATCATAGCCGTTATCATCATTCGGTGAGCGGTAGACGGGAGAGAGCCAGATGACATCGATTCCCAGTTTTTTCAGATAGTCAAGATGATCAGTGATGCCGTTCAGATCGCCTATACCGTCTCCGTTGCTGTCGGCAAAAGATCTCGGATATATCTGATAAACAACTGCTTCTTTCCACCAGGCTTTTTTTTCGGTATTCATATGTTGACCTCCGTTATTGTATGCAGTGAAATATCTCGCAGACGGGTCCTGCAGAAGGCGCTGCTGCCAATGAGATTTTTTCGTTTTTTTCTATTGTATGTATGCTGCTGCCTGTTGTCTAGCTGTGATTTGCCAATTAATTACGGTATTTTGACTTTTTGCAATTCGATTCATTCCTGTTTTCGAAATTACTTGTCTGATCTTAATGATACAGGTATTGTTCCGGGAGCATTTTTACAGTATTTGATTTCAGAACAGCAGGGCAGCAGTAACCGGAATTCCAGTAAGTACAGGGCAAAATAAATAACAAAAATTGAAGCTGCTTTTTGTCTAATTCGTTAAAAATTTTTTTTTTTCGGCATTAAGTCTTTGAATAAGGAGATATAAATGATATGTTACATATGTACATAAAAGCAAAAGAAAGACTTTTCACTTTAAGTGGAATTGTATACTTTTGCCAAGTGTTCTCACTATTCACAGGAGTATAAGGAGGATAAAAATGAAAAAGAAAATTTTAGCAATTGCCCTCGTTGGTGCAATGGCAATGAGCCTTGCAGCCTGCGGAGGCAGCAGCGCCCCGGCATCAACTTCGGGGGAGACAGCAGCAGCAAGTTCAGCAGCAGCAAGTTCAGCAGCAGCTGATACGGGAGCTGCCGGTGGCACATCCCTTCGTCTTGTAAACGGCAAGATCGAAGTAGATGCACAGCTCAAGACTCTTGCGGCAGCTTACGAGGAGGCTACAGGTGTCCACGTTGAGATCGAGTCCATGGGCGGCGGTGTTGACATTCAGGGACAGCTGAAACAGTATTATCAGGGCGGCAATATGCCTGATATTTTTGTTAACGGCGGTGCCTCTGATTTCGCTAACTGGGAAGGCCTGCTTGCCGATATGAGCGGTGAAGCATGGACATCTGACACAGAGGCAGAATATGTTGACGGAGAAGGCAAGGTCGTCGGCTTCCCGTATACAACAGAAGCAATCGGCCTTGCTTACAATGCGGATATCCTTGCCAAGGCAGGCATCGATCCCGCTTCGATTACCGGACCGGAATCCATGAAGGCTGCTTTTGAGACCCTTGATTCCAAGAAGGATGAGCTTGGTCTTACAGCTGTTATCGGATACTGTGCTGAGGCAACAAACCTTTACTGGTCCACCGGAAACCATATGTTTGCTATCTATGAGGATGAAGGCCTCGCACGTGATGATACGACGTATTATGATATGCTCGCTGACGGCGGCAAGATCGATGAGACCCGATTCGAGAAATATGCTGAGATGATGGGCCTCTTCAATCAGTATTCTGATCCTTCTCTCCTTGTTTCCGGAACTTATGATCAGCAGATCCTTAATTTTGCTTCCGGCAAATACGCATTTGTAACCCAGGGCTCCTGGATCGGCGCTACCATGACAACTGACGATGCTGAGCAGTATGAGGCTGCCGGCAACTTCAAGGTCGGCATGCTTCCGTATGCTTTCGAAGAGGGTCAGGATACCATCCTTACAAACTCCCCGTCCTGGTGGGCAGTATTTGAGAATGACAACTCCGAAGCAGCCAAGGCATTCCTTCAGTGGTGCTCTGAGGATGCAGCCCAGAAGATCCTTGTCGAGGAGGCTGGCTTCATTTCCCCGTTCGCATCCTGTAAGTATGTAGCTGCAGATCCGTTCGCACAGACGATCACAGATTATACTCAGGCTGGAAAGACTTCCGGATGGCATTGGCTCAACAACAAAGAAGGCCTTGCTCAGAACGCACTGGGTGTTGTATATCAGGATTATGCCGCAGGCAATATCCCGGATGCCGCAACATTCACAAAGACTGTTGCCCAGGTTACCGCACAGTATTATGCATCATAATCAGTAATTGCCTGGTTCGTATTTGAGCTTTAAATCATGCAGGCGGTGGCATATAGCCGCCGCTTGTTCTACTTTTTGGCTGATGAGGAGGTTTATTAGTGAAAACCATGAAACAGGGTAACGGCATACTCTCCATTATCCTGCTGGCGGGCGGAATTATTCTTCTGGCTGCCGCACTTGCAATGGATATAATGGGGACCGGTTTTTCCGGCCGCGGAGCGATGCTGATACTCGGTATTATTGCTTTCTTTGTAGGACTCTATCTGGTTCCTACGCTGAAGCATCACAGGAAAATCGTTTATTTCATTTTCCTGTTCCCGCTTCTTTTCACATTTGCTGTCACGGTCATCATTCCGCTGATCCTGGGTATCGGATATTCCTTTACCGACTGGACAGGCGTTAAGATCACGCAGAATGTCGGATTAGCAAACTATATGACAATGTTCAAGGATCCTGCCTTTATTTACTCGATTCTTATTACATTTGTCTTCGTTATTATCAATATGGTCCTGATCAATGTTGTCGGATTCCTGCTTGCGCTTCTCTGTACTTCATCGATCAAAGGGTCCGGATTCTTCCGTGCCGCATATTTCCTGCCGAACCTTATCGGCGGTATCGTGCTTGGTTATATCTGGCAGTTCGTTTTCAATAACGTTCTGATCAATATGACAAATAATATATCCCTTCTCTCACAATCGAAAACAGCCTTGCTCTGCATAGTAGTTGTTTACCTGTGGCAGTACGGGGGATATATCATGCTCATTTATATCACCGGTCTTACACAGATTCCGGTCGACGTCCTCGAGGCAGCAGACATTGACGGTGCCACACCGGCCCAGACGCTGTTCCAGATCAAGATTCCGATGATCGCATCCACAGTTACTATCTGTACATTCCTGACACTGACCTCTGCATTCAAGCAGTTTGATGTCAATATGGCATTGACAAACGGTGCGGGTTCTGTTCAGAACTTTATGGGCAGCTACCTTTCAAATGGTACCCAGATGCTCGCCCTGAACATTTATAACACAGCTATTGCAAAGAACAGCTATGCAGTCGGTCAGGCGAAAGCGGTTCTGTTCTTCATTATTCTCGCAATCGTTTCGCTGATTCAGGTTCGCGTGTCTAATAGTAAGGAGGTTGAGCTTTAATGTCAGAGACAAAGAAATCAAGAACTCTCATCCTTACCATAGTAGGTATACTGGTCGCAGTCTATATTTTATTCCCGTTCTATCTGGTAGTACTCAACGCATTTAAGAAACAGACGGATATCGTTGCCAGTCCGATCGCATGGATAGGCGCATCCGTATCCCAGTTCGTGGCAAATGTTTCGAGTGTCGTTGGAAATTCAAATTTCAACTTCTGGACAGCACTCGGATCATCTGTGACCATTACCGTTATTTCCCTTGTCCTTCTTGCTCTTTTCGGTGCTATGGCCGCATGGGTCATCAGCCGGAATAACAGGAAAACATGGGCGACCGTTATCTATATGATCTTCATCGCGTCCATGATCATTCCGTTCCAGGTCGTTATGCTTCCGCTTATTTCCACTTTCCGCGATGTTGGAAACTTTATCGGTATACCGATGCTTCAGTCCATTCCGGGTGCGATCTTCGCATACTGCGGATTCGGCGGAGCCATGACCGTGTTTATTCTGACCGGTTTCATCAAGGGTGTTCCGTATGATCTGGAAGAGGCGGCAGCAATCGACGGCTGCTCACCGGAAGGCACATTCTTCAAGATCATATTCCCGCTCCTTACACCGGTCATCACGACGGTTACGATCCTTAACGGTATGTGGATCTGGAACGATTACCTGCTGCCGTCTCTGATGCTTGGAAATAACAGCAAGTATAAAACGCTTCCGGTAGCAGTCCAGGCGTTTGTCGGATCATACGTAAAACAGTGGGATCTTATCCTCACGGCGGCTCTTCTTGCGATCCTGCCGATGATCATTATTTTCCTGATCGCGCAGAAGCAGATCATGCATGGCATGGTAGAAGGTGCCGTTAAAGGCTGATATGCTGAAAGATCAATAATGCTGTTGAAAACACAGCCATATTCAGATGTTCACGGGAGGCTCTGCATGCAGCATGCGGCCTCCCTGTTTTACAGGGATTTTCAATGAGTAATTTTTTCAGTACGGACGGTTTCCTGTGGCGTGCCATGAGAGACCTGACAACATTGGTCATCTTAAATATCATAACCCTGCTCTGCTGTGTCCCCGTGATCACAGCAGGGGCAGCACTTGCTTCCATGCACTATGTCTTCTTTCAGATGATCGAAAATCAGGAAGGACATATAGTGCTTACTTTTTTCCGGCAGTTCAGGGACAATTTGAAGAATGCTACGCCGATCTGGCTGATCCTTCTGACAGCAGGATTCCTTTTGTATATTGAATACGGGGTTTTTAAGGGTATGGACGGTACAGGCAGGATCGGGATCGTTTTTATTTATGCAGGAGTTCTCATTCTCGCCATGCTCTCGGTTTGGCTGTTTCCTCTTACATCCAAGTTTGTACTTTCGCTCGGGAACTGTTTCAGGAATGCATTCTATCTTTGTATTACGAAACTGATCCGTACCTTTGCCATGGTTCTTATTATGGCTGTGATTCCTTTTATTCTTACCCAGGATATGCACCTGCTGCCTTTGGCTTTCCTGTTTGGTCTTTCCTTTCCGGGATACCTATGCGCACTGATCTGTCATCCCGTCTTCAAGGATATGATCCTCAAAATGCAGAAGCAGCAGGAAGGACCGGCTGATGAAGAAGGATCAATTGATCAGGAAGGAGATCTGACATGAGAAAAAGTGGTATTCTGCTTCCGGTATTCAGTCTTCCGGGAGAATTCGGGATCGGATGTTTTTCAGATGAAGCATATGGTTTTATTGATTTTCTGAAGGGGGCAGGGCAGAGCTGCTGGCAGATCCTTCCGTTGGGACCGACCGGTTACGGGGATTCTCCTTACCAGGCATTTTCCACTTTTGCCGGGAACCCGTATTTTATCGACCTGAAGCAGCTTATAAAACAGGGCCTTTTAAGCGAAGAGGAATGCGCCGGCGCGCATTTGGGAGAGGATCCCGGCCAGGTCGATTACGGGAAGCTGTTCACGAACAGAATGCCGCTTCTTGAGAAGGCTTATTCCAGGAGCAGGCATCAGGGCACTATGGAATTTGAGCGGTTCCGGGAACAGAACGCATTCTGGCTCAGCGATTATGCACTCTTTATGGCTGTAAAAGATTTTTACGGGGGAGCACCTCTTTCTGTCTGGGACAGCGCGATTGCGGCACATGAAAGGGAAGCTGTAAGGATCTGGGGAGAAAAGCTTGCAGATAAGGTTGGCTTTTATGAATATATCCAGTATGAGTTTTCCCGTGAATGGAAAGCGCTGAAGGAATATGCCGGAAGATCCGGGATACAGATTATAGGTGATATTCCGATTTATGTGTCTGCCGACAGTTCTGATTTCTGGGCAAACAGAGAGCTGTTTCAGCTGGATGCGCGGGGCATGGTCCGAATGATCGCCGGGGTCCCGCCGGATGGTTTTTCAGCAGATGGTCAGGTCTGGGGGAATCCGCTTTACAACTGGGAAGTACATGAAAAGACCGGCTACGAATGGTGGATCAGGCGTATCGGCAAATGCCTGGAGCTTTATGATGTGATCCGGATCGATCATTTCAGAGGCTTCGATGAATATTTTGCTATCCCGGCTGAGGCTGGTACAGCAAAGAACGGTCATTGGGAAAAGGGACCCGGCATCAGACTGTTTAAAGCAATCGAAGAAAACTACGGCAGGATATCCATTATTGCAGAGGATCTTGGATATGTGACGGATTCGGTTCGTCAGCTTGTAAAGGATACCGGTTTTCCAAACATGAAGATCCTGGAATTTGCCTTTGACTCCAGAGATTCTACAGGCGCACAGGAATATCTCCCATACACATACGGCTCTAATTGTGTGGTATACACGGGGACCCACGACAATGAGACACTGAGAGGATGGATTGATAATATTCTGCCGGAGGAGCTGGAGACGGTAAAGGATTACCTTGATGTGCGTACGGAAGACCCCATGGAGATCGTGGATAAAATGATCAGGATGGGCATGTCCTCTGTTGCGGAGCTCTGTGTGATCCCGCTTCAGGATTATCTCGGACTCGATAATACAGCCAGAATGAACCAGCCTTCTACATTTGGAACGAACTGGAAATGGAGAGCATCTGAAAAGGATCTTTCCGAGGAACTGCTCGAAAAGATCAGGAAGCTGACTGTACTATATGGCAGGGAACCCGGCTGACCATGGGATAACGACAGGCTGCAGCTTTTGTAATGGAAGGCTGCAGTCTGATTTTTTGGAAAAGCGGAATGAACGGGTACAGGGATAAGCAGGTCAAACCTTACGACCGCTCTGGACATCTGCCGAAGGTTCATGATACAGTATGGGAGGCTTCGGATAGCAAGAGTACTGTCGAAAGCTTTGGCAAGCCCTTCACTGAATTTCGGTGTAAGTTGGGAAAATGTTGACATGATTTGTTGGCAGGTATCCTTTGAGTATCGAAAAAAACTGTAAAAAACAGCCCTGCCGTGTGGGTTCGATTCCCACCGCCAGAATTAACAAAATAAAAAGGGCTGCCATACCGACAGCCCCTTTTTCACATCAGCAGGAATCGTTCCGCTCTTTTAAGCGGTGGGCTTTAACAGGCATAATTTAAAGATGACGGTTTGACGGAGAAGATATGAGAGAAGATTACTTAAGTGAGATCGGAAGGACAGAGCGGTTTCTGAGCCGGAAGCTTCGGAAGAGCGGTTACGTTTTCATGTACAAGTATTATGAGCAGGACGGCGTACGACTGGAGCCCGTTTCCGGGGAGCTGCCGGAGCCGGACCGGCGGAAGGCCTTCCACGAGATCGAGGTGTATGAAAATCTGGATGAGGGCGGTACGGTCGAGGTCTGGAAACAGGTCATGGCCATCAACCGGCAGGAGACGCTGGTGGATATCCGCACGATCCCGGAGGATTTTGGATGAGTACAGCAGGGGGATGCCCTAAAAGTAAGTGGTCAGATGATTAGGATATACAGTTTTGAAGACAGCACAAAAGAGCGCAGACAGGCAAGGATCCTGGCTGCTGTCAGGGCATACACAGAGCAGCTGGGTATGCCTTTTCGTGATGCTGAAGACTGGCGGATCGATAAAACCGACAGAGGGAAGCCGTTTTTTGCTTTCCATCCGGAAATCAGCATTTCTATCACCGACAGTGACGGACACTGGATGATGGCATTTTCCGATGGGAAGATAGGCATCGACCTGCAGCGTCGCCGTGTACGTGGGGATCGGGAAAGACTGGCAAAGCGTTTTTTCCATCTGGCGGAAGCGGCATGGATCCTGGAGGCTGCGGATGAGGCATCCGCCACAGAGCGTTTTTTTCGTATCTGGACAGCAAAGGAAGCCTATGTCAAATACACCGGGCAGGGCATCGACAATGGCTTTTCTGAGTTTTCTGTGCTGCCGGAATCAGACCAGGTAATGGCAGAGGCAGGGATGCGGTCCGCCCTGGGAGCAAAGTTCCTCTATCTTCCGGTTATCGATGGCTGTGAATTCTGTATCTGTGTACCGGAGGGTGCCTCGCCGGAGGGGCGGATCTGTTTTATGGAAACTGATCCTAGAGAGGGTGCCGGTTTTGGAATGAAAGAGATATGCGCATTTACAGCAGAGGGGGCTGCCCATTAAATATAGAAAAAAACTGCGAAAGAGCTTTTGGCATCTTTCGCCCAAGGCATAGAACACCGAGGCGTCCTGGTCATGCAGAGATATCCTGGTCATACAGAGATATTCTGGTCAGACAGGGGCGACCTGGGGAAGGAGTTTGATCATTGAAAGTCAGATGTATCGCAATGGATCTTGACGGAACTACGTTATATGATGCAAAGACTCTCAGCGAAGGCAACAGAAAGGCGCTGGTCTCTGCCATAGAGCAGGGCGTGCAGGTGGTGGCAGCCAGCGGCAGGGTGTTCCGGTCGCTGCCGGAAGCATTGCTTTCCATACCCGGCATGGGCTATGCGATCACCTCCAACGGGGCCGCCATCTATCATCTTCCGGATACCTGTATCCGGCGGACCATGCATGACCCGGAAAATGTGCAGAAGATCGTGGAGATCTATCGGACCTACCGGGAACAGACGCCGTTTATTACCATGGAGACTTTTATCGACGGAAGCGTCTATGGGGAATATCGTTACCTGGAGGAGCCGACCGCCTTTGGCGCTGCTCCCGGCTATCGGGAATACGTCAAGCGGACACGAATCGGCGTGGAGGAGATCGGCAGCTTTGTGCTAGAACATAGGGGTACCCTGGATGGCCTGGATCTGGTCGTCGGGGATCCTTCGCTGCGGCCGGAGATCCGGGAGAGGATAAAGAGTGAGGTAAAAGGGATCCTGGTGACCGGGTCCGTGCCCCAGAGGATCGAGACCTGCAGCGGACAGGCCGGAAAGGGCAATGCCCTGCGGTGGCTGCTGAAGGAGCTGGATATCCCGGCGGAGGCGTGCGCTGCCTTTGGGGATGCCGACAACGATATCGACCTGCTGCAGGCAGCCGGGATCGGTATTGCCGTGGAAAACGCGACGGAGGGCTGCAAGGCAGCCGCTGACTATGTTACAAAGGCCTGCCGGGAGGATGGCGTCGCCTGGGCGATCGAGCACATTCTTAGCTAGGCCGAAAGGAAGCCTATGTCTTACAGTGAAAAAGCCTTTGAGCGGAAACGCAGGAGGCTGGAAGCAAAACAGAAGCAGGAGGAAGAGCGAAGGCTCCTTCAGGAGAAGGAAGCGGCTGCTCTCCGTAAAGCGCAGGAGAAATTCATGCGCGCTGCTCTTCGGGAAGCCGCAAAGGCAGAAGCACTGAACGAGGTCCCGATCGGATGCGTGATCGTGAAGGATGACCGGATCATCGCCAGGGGATATAACCGGAGAAATACGGATCACAGCACACTTTCTCACGCGGAGCTGAACGCGATGCGGAAGGCAGACCGGAAGCTGGGCGACTGGCGTCTGGAAGGCTGCACGATGTATGTGACCCTGGAGCCCTGCCAGATGTGTGCCGGGGCTCTGGTGCAGGCCAGGATCGATGAGGTCGTGATCGGGTGCATGAATCCAAAGGCCGGCTGTGCCGGATCGGTCATGAACCTGATGCAGGTACCAGCCTTCAATCATCAGGTGCGGATCGTGCGCGGGGTTCTGGAGGAGACGTGCAGCCAGATGCTGACCGATTTCTTCACAAGGCTGCGGGAACAAAAGGAAAGAGAAAAGGAGCACAGATAAAAGATGAGACCACTGATCTGGGGACACAGAGGTGCCAGCGGTCATGCGCCGGAGAACACGCTTCCGGCCTTTGCCCTTGCGGCAGAGCAAAAGGCTGACGGCATTGAGCTGGATATTCAGATGACAAAGGATGGAGAGATTGTCATTATCCATGACGAGACCGTTGACCGGACCTCCGACCGGAAGGGCTGGGTAAAGGATTATACCCTCGCAGAGCTGAAGGAAATGGATTTTTCCTATGGAGATCTGCGCTATGAGGGGCTTCGGATCCCGACGATGCAGGAGGTTTTCGAGCTGATTCAGCCCGGGGATCTGACGATCAACATCGAGCTGAAGACAGGGATCTGCTTTTATCCCGGGATCGAGGAAAAGATCATTGACATGACCCATGCGTTTGGCATGGAGGACAGGGTCATCTATTCCTCCTTTAACCATTATTCCATCCTGAAGATAAAAGAGCTGGATCCCGGTGCAAAGACCGGCTTTCTCTATATGGACGGTCCCATCGATATGCCGGGCTATGCAAAACGGTACGGTGTGGATGCCCTGCATCCGGCACTGTACAATCTGCAGTATCCCCATTTCCTGGAGGAGTGCGCAAGGCAGCAGCTGGATGTCAACGTGTGGACGGTCAACAATGACGCATACCTGCGTCTGTGCGGCCAGATGGGCGTACATGCCGTGATCACCAACTATCCGGATAAGGCAAGACGGATCCTGGAGGAAGCGGCTGCCTACTGAGGGCGTGAGCGGGGCAGGATTTCTATGCAGATGACAGAAGAGGAAAGAAGAAAGATGGAAGAATCATACAGCAGAGTGCATTTCCTCGGGGAGGATGATTACTATCCGGCGATGGAAACGTCGGTGGCTGTCTGGATGCAGGAGCACGTAGCGGAAGGGTATCTGGAGAGCGAAGACGGGCTGGAACTGCATTACTATTACGCCATACCGGAGCACAGCAAGGGTGTGATCCTGATGGTCCACGGATTCTGCGAGTTTTTTGAAAAATATCTGGAGACCGCATGGTATTTCTGGCAGGCAGGCTTTTCCTTCTTTTTTCTGGAGATGCGCGGGCATGGATATTCTGACCGGCTGGTGGAGGAGATCGATCTGGTACACGTGGATTCTTTTCAGGACTACGTGGACGACCAGAAGCTGTTCCTTGATCATGTAGTCATCCCGGCTGAATGCGCGCGGCGCTCCGCGGAGCAGGGACGACTGGTCACAGGCAGTGAACTGAAGATCTTCATTTTCGCCCATTCCATGGGCGGGTGCATCTCCGCGCTGATGATGGAAAACTGGCCATCCCTTTTTGCGGGAGCCGTGCTGTCCTCGCCCATGATCGCGATGAACACCAGGGGCGTGCCGAGAAAAACGATGGACCTGATCCGGATGTATGCCCTTGCCTCGGGAAAACGATACCAGCTTTCCATGAAGCAGCGGCGTTTTCCGGGCATAAAGGAATTTGAGAAGAGTGGTGACCTGTCCAGAGCGCGGTATGATTTTCAGTTTGATCTCCGGCTGGAGAATGATGCCTTCAAGACCTGGGGAGGGACGTTCGGATGGGTAGGAGCAGCCCTGGATGCCTCCGACCTTGTGCTGAAGGGGGCTGTGCGCGTGCGGACGCCAATATTGCTGTGCCAGGCCGGACTCGACCGCATGGTGGACAACGAGGCCCAGGAGCGCTTTGCCGCTGCGGCAAAACGGGTGCGGATCCTGCGTTTTCCCGAGTCGAAGCATGAGATCTTCAACGGGACGGAACAGATGCGGGAGCAGTATTACCGGGAGGTCTTTGCCTTCCTGGATCAGTATGCCGGAGAGGACAGGTAACGCGATCCGGTTTATTTTAAGCAGAATTTTCTGTTAAGGCAGAAGAGCAGCCGTTCTGAATTTTTCTATTTACACGGCCTGTATCTTGTGCTATATTGTTCGGGTATGAGTTTGCCCTGGTTCGGAAGCCGGAATCTCCGACCGTTTCTTGATCAGAGGCGTATATTATTTAAAGGAGGAACAACATGATTTCCAAGGAACTTAAAGCACAGATCATCGCAGAGTACGCAAGAAGCGAAGGCGACACCGGTTCACCGGAGGTTCAGATCGCTATCCTTACCGAGAGAATCAAGGAGCTTACCGAGCACCTGAAGAACAACCACAAGGATCATCATTCCAGACGTGGTCTTCTGAAGATGGTTGGTCAGAGACGTGCTCTTCTGGATTATCTGAAGAAGTCCGATATCAACAGATATCGTGCGATCATCGAGAAACTCGGAATTCGTAAGTAACGAACAGCTGTGTTCAGGGCGGGTAGATTTCTATCCGCCCTGTGTTCGTGCTGTGCACTGTTTTTTTGCGGGCTTCCTGCTATGTCTGCGGCCGTGCGCTGCAGATGGGAAAAAACGAAGAAGCAGCACAGCAAAACACATATGTACAGTCTCCGGCATCTGTTTTTTGTGCCGGTTCTGAACCTCCCGCCCCTTTTAAGGATCTGATCGGAGAAACTGCAGATCCATATCTAGGGAGGGAAGCATCATATGACCTGCCCCGGGGTGAACGTCTGCCCTCTGGCAGTACAGTCCAAGACGAGAAGAGAAAGAGGAAAAGATGGAAGAAAACAAAACTTTTTCAACGAAACTGGAAAACAATTACAAGACCTTCTCCATGGAGCTTGCAGGCAGGACTCTGTCTGTAGACATCGGAAGAGTAGGAAAGCAGGCCAACGGCTGTGCATTCATGCACTACGGTGATACCACACTTCTGTGCACCGCAACTGCTTCCAAGGAGCCCCGTGAGGGCATCGACTTCTTCCCCCTGTCTGTAGAGTATGAGGAGAAGATGTACGCAGTGGGTAAGATCCCGGGCGGCTTCAACAAGAGAGAGGGCAAGGCTTCTGAGCATGCAGTCCTTACATCCCGTGTCATTGACCGTCCCATGCGTCCCCTGTTCCCGAAGGATTACCGCAACGATGTGACCCTGAACAACATGGTCATGAGCGTTGATCCGGCCTGCAATCCGGAAGTCGTCGCCATGCTTGGTTCTTCGATCGCCACAACGATCTCTGACATCCCCTTTGACGGTCCCTGCGCAGCTACCCAGATCGGCATGATCGACGGCGAGCTGATCGTCAATCCGACTCTGGATCAGAACGCTGTATCTGATCTGCAGCTGACGGTTGCCTCCACCAGAGATAAGGTCATCATGATCGAGGCTGGTGCAAAAGAGGTTCCGGAGGACAAGATGGTGGAAGCCATCTATCTGGCAGATGAGACCAACAAGAAGATCATCGCCTTCATCGATACCATCGTAGCTGAGTGCGGAAGAGAGAAACACTCCTATCAGAGCTGCGCGATTCCCGAGGAGCTGTTCGCAGCCATCAAGGAGATCGTTCCGCCCGAAGAGATGGAGAAGGCAGTATTTACCGATGAGAAGATGGTCCGCGATGCCAACATCAGCGAGATCACCGCAAGACTGAAAGAAGCTTTTGCTGACAATGAGGAGTGGCTTTCTATTCTGGGTGAGGCGATCTACCAGTACCAGAAGAAGACCGTCCGTAAGATGATCCTGAAGGATCACAAGCGCCCGGATGGACGTGAAGTCCGCCAGATCCGTCCCCTTGCAGCTGAGGTCGACATCATTCCGCGTGTACACGGTTCTGCCATGTTCACCCGTGGTCAGACACAGATCTGTGACGTTGTCACCCTTGCTCCGCTTTCTGAGGCCCAGAGAGTCGACGGCCTGGATGCAAACGTTACCGAGAAGCGCTACATGCATCAGTACAACTTCCCGAGCTACTCCGTAGGCGAGACCAAGCCCTCCCGCGGACCGGGACGCCGTGAGATCGGCCATGGCGCTCTTGCCGAGCGTGCCCTTCTTCCGGTGCTTCCGAGCAAGGAGGAGTTCCCCTATGCGATCCGTGCCGTATCTGAGACCTTTGAGTCCAACGGCTCCACCTCCCAGGCTTCCGTCTGTGCTTCTTCTATGGCACTGATGGCTGCCGGCGTGCCGATCAAGAAGGCTGTAGCCGGTATCTCCTGCGGACTGGTCACCGGCGATACTGATGATGATTATCTGGTTCTTACCGATATCCAGGGTCTGGAAGACTTCTTCGGTGACATGGACTTCAAGGTAGCCGGAACCCATGACGGAATCACAGCCATCCAGATGGATATCAAGATCCACGGCCTGACCCGCCAGATCGTTGAGGAAGCCATCAGCCGCTGCAAAGAGGCCAGAGAGTACATCCTGACCGAGGTGCTCGAGAAGACCATCCCGGCAGCCCGTCCGACCGTAAACGAGTATGCTCCGAAGATCGACCAGATCATGATCGATCCGGACAAGATCGGTGAGGTCGTCGGCAAGCAGGGCAAGACGATCAACGAGATCATCGCCCGCACCGGCGTGAAGATTGACATCGAGGATGACGGTTCCGTTTCTATCTGCGGCACTGACCGTGAGAAGATGGATGAGGCCAAGAAGTACATCGAGATCATCACCATGGAGTTTGAGTCCGGCCAGGTTCTGAAGGGCAAGGTCGTCAGCATCAAAGAGTTTGGCGCCTTTGTTGAGTTTGCTCCCGGCAAAGAGGGCATGGTGCATATCTCCAAGGTGGCCAAGGAGCGCATTAACCATGTAGAGGATGTGCTGACTCTCGGCGATATCGTCAAGGTCGTCTGCCTTGGCAAAGACCGGATGGGAAGACTGAGCTTCTCCATCAAGGACTGCAAGCCGAATGCCGTAGCACTGAACGAGTAAACCGCACAGAAATAACAGCTGAATGAAATAAATCGTGCATAAATATTCCAGGAATCCCCTGCGGATGTTTATGCACGATTTTTTTTGTCCGCTCATTGCTGCGCCAGGGAAAATGGCTGTTTCAATGTGTTTCCCAGATGGCATACAGCACATGTCCCAGTCCGACATAAAGCAAACTGGCAGAGTGAATGTGTTCACCAGATTGGATACATCGTATGCCAATGAAAGCATTGCGCAAACGGCTTGGGTCTGCCGGTATGGAGAATGTTTGCTTTGATGCCTTTCAGGTGCGGAATTTTCCGGTTAGTCGGCATGGGATTGCGCCGGGAGGGCAGAAGACGTAAAATAGGGAAGATAACGCTGCCCATGTCCGTCAAGCACCCCTGGAACCCAGGACGCATGGTACACGGGGATAACAGCGTATAAAAAAAGTACGGCATGGCCGTACGAAATAGATAAAGGTGAGTATTTATGGAAATCAAGGTAAAAAAGGTCAGTCCCCTTGCACATATCCCGACCAGAGGAAGTGATTATGCTGCCGGCTATGATCTGTATGCAGCAATCGAGAAGGCGGTCGTGATCGAGCCGCATAGGACAGCGATGATCGATACCGGCCTCCAGTTTGAGCTTCCGGACGGTTATTTTGCCGGCATTTTTGCCAGAAGCGGACTTGCATCAAAGGAAGGCCTGCGCCCGGCCAACTGCACCGGCGTGTGCGACAGCGATTACCGCGGAAATTATATCGTGTCCATTCACAACGACAGCGACGAGGAGAGAAGGATCCTCCCCGGACAGCGGATCGCCCAGATGATCGTCATGCCGTATCTGCCGGTCACATTTCTGGAGACCGATGAACTGAGCGATACCAAGCGGGGCAGCGGCGGCTTTGGCTCTACCGGAAAACAGTAAAGTTTGCTTTATTCGGAGAACTCGATGTTCTGGTTCAGCGCCTCGAAAATAGCCGAAGCATGGGTATACTCTGCATCATCGGTGATGTTGTCAAGCACAGGCATGCCCTCTTCGTCGATGGCAAATCGGAAGAGGTAGCCGGAGCCTTCCGTGCTGCCGTCCTCCGGGATCAGGACGATATACTGGCCTGCCGGAGTCTCAAAGATCCGCACGATGGAACAGCGGATGTCTTTGCCGTCGTCTGTGGTCATGGTGAGGGCTGTCTTGTCGGTGTCGATGATGCGGCAGCCGGTAAGATCTGTGTTATGCATAAAAAAAAGCTCCTTTCTGTGTGGCGGATGGTTTAAGAAAAGCCCGCATCCTTGCCGGAGCGGGCTTGTGTACGCTACTGAGCGATGGGAGATGCCTGGAAGATGCGGCCGCTGTACTTTTTCAGCAGGTGGAAAAGCAGTACGCCGAGAACACCGCAGCCGATGATCTCACCGATGCCGACCGTCAGCATCATGAACGGGATCGGAAGCTCCACGCCGTATGCATAGCGAAGTACGAAGGGAACGATGATCGTGTTTGCAAGGATCGGCGGGATGCAGCCCAGAACAGGGCTCTTTTTGCGGAGCATCCAGGTGCCGACAGCGCCGATCAGTGTGGCCAGACTTCCTAAGATGATGTCCGGAAGAACAGCACCGCCGAGGATGTTGCCCAGAAGACAGCCAACAAACAGCCCGGGAATGGCGGCCGGTGTGAACATCGGAAGGATCGTCAGAGCTTCCGCGATGCGGATCTGGACCTCTCCGAATGAGATGGCTGCAAAGACGAAGGTCAGAACGACGTAAACCGCGCCAATCATAGCAGCCTGTGTCAGGAACAGTGTGCTTTTGTTTTTCATTATTCAGTTGCCTCCATAGTTTTGTTTAATGTGAGGATGGTTTCGAACTCACGAGTTGTAGAATAACACAGCTGTATGCTAAAATCAACAGGATTTCGAAGGCAGCCTTTTTCTGCAGAAAGGAGAATACAGGGACCGGCGAGACTGCGGCCGGCATATTGTCAAGCTGCCGTCAAGGCAGCATTCCCTGTATGGATACATATATCAATGAACAAACATATCGTGCTTGGCATTCTCGCCCATGTGGATGCCGGAAAAACAACGCTTTCCGAAAGCCTCCTGTACCTGTCGGGCAGGATCCGGCGGCAGGGGCGGGTCGATCACCAGGATGCCTACCTGGATACCGATAAGCTGGAGAAGGAAAGAGGCATTACCATATTTTCAAAGCAGGCTGAGCTGACCTTTGGAGATCTGGAGGTGACACTGCTGGATACGCCGGGGCATGTGGATTTTTCGCCGGAGATGGAGCGTACGCTTCAGGTCCTGGATCTTGCTGTGCTGGTGATCAGTGCCGGGGATGGAGTCACCGGGCAGGTGCGTACCCTGTGGAAGCTGCTGGCGCACTATCAGGTGCCGACGGTGATCTTTATCAACAAGATGGATCAGCCGGGGGCTGACCGCCTGCAGTTGATGGCGGATATCCAGAGATCCCTGTCATCGGCCTGCCTTGATTTTGCGATGGATCCGGCGGATCAGGAGATGCAGGAAAATCTGGCGGTGCTGGATGAGGCGCTGATGGAAGCATATCTTGATGGAACCCCCGTCAGCGATGAGGATATCCGGGATCTGGTCGCCGGGCGGAAGCTGTTTCCGGTCTGGTCAGGCTCTGCCCTGAAAAATGAAGGCGTAGAGCGCCTGATCGACGGGATCTGCCGCTATGTGCGGGTCCCGCAGTACGGGGATGCCTTTGGTGCCCGTGTGTTTAAGATCACCAGAGATGATGCCGGCGTCCGGCTGACCCATATGAAGATCACGGGCGGCAGTCTGAAGGTCAAGAGTCTGATCCCCGGGCGGGAGGAGAATGCCAGCGGCAGTGACGGGCAGGCAGAGCGAAAGGATACGGGCAGAGGCGGAAGAGCAGCGGGCCAGAGAAAGGCGGACCAGATCCGTATCCTGTCGGGCAGCAGCTTTATGCCGGCGCAAGAGGTAACCGCAGGCTGTGTCTGTGCGGTCACGGGGCTTGAGGATACCCGGGCAGGAGAAGGCCTTGGTTTTGAGGAAACGCTGGAAAACGGGATCCTGCAGCCGGTATTTTCCCGCACAGTCCTTCTGGAGGAGGGTATCGACCGCTCGGCTGCGCTGCGCAATCTGCGGCTTCTGGAGGAGGAAGAGCCGATGCTGCATATCGCCGTGGAGGAAAGTACCGGCGAGATCACAGCCCAGATCATGGGCCAGGTCCAGACGGAGATCCTGAGGGAAGTGCTGAAGGACCGCTTTGGCATGACAGTGCAGTTTGGTCCGGCCTCTATCGTATACCGGGAGACGATCGCCGAGCCTGTCGAGGGTGTCGGCCATTATGAGCCTTTGCGGCATTATGCCGAGGTACATCTGCTGCTGGAGCCCACCGGGCCGGGCAGCGGTCTGACCTTTGAGACCAGGTGCAGCACAGACCAGCTGGCCAGAAACTGGCAGCGGCTGGTCATGACCCATCTGGAAGAGCGAAAGCACAGAGGCGTGTTGACCGGAGCTGAGATCACCGACATGCGGATCACGCTGATCGCAGGGCGTGCGCATGAAAAGCATACGGAGGGCGGTGATTTCCGCCAGGCTACTTACCGCGCCGTGCGGCAGGGGCTGATGATGGCAAAAAATATCCTTCTGGAGCCGGTCTACGAATTCCGTGCGGAGATCCCTGCGGAATCCATCGGAAGGCTTCTCTCCGATATCCAGCGGATGGAGGGCAGCACCGATCCGGTGGACGGCGACGGAAAGACGGCAGTGATCACCGGTACTGTGCCGGCAGCGGCGCTCGGAGATTACCAGAGAGAGCTGACCGCATATACCCATGGCAAGGGACAGATGTTCTGCTCTCTGAAGAGCTATGAACCTTGCCGGCATATGGAGGAACTGATCCTGGAGAAGGGCTATGATCCGGATGCGGATCTGGAGCAGCCTTCCTCCTCCGTGTTCTGTTCCCATGGAGCCGGGCTGACCGTCCCCTGGGAGCTTGTGCGGGAGTATATGCACATCGATACCGGCTGGCGGCCGGGCGGTGTGAGCGAAGATGGCGGCGATGCCGGATCCTGGAGCTATCTCGACCACTATGAGGAATATTTCCTGGGCAGCGGGACAGATATCAGCCGTTATGACGGATCGGATGGCGAAGCCGTGCAGGGATATTCATCGACCTGGCAGAAGGAGAAGAAGGTCCGGCCCAAAAGCTATGAGGAGCGAGCAAGAGAGCTGAGTGCGGCAGATGACGAGCTGCGCAGCATCTTTGAGAAGACCTATGGCGGAAGCCGTTGGCGGACGCCTGCTGTCAGCAATAATGCCGGAGAATACGCAGGCGGCGAGACCTTCATCCGGGATCCGGCCGTCCGGGAGCGCATGGACGCCCTGAAGGAAAAGTGGGAAGGCCGAAACAGTGAGGCTGCTGCCTCTGGATCCCAGAGCCTGAAGAGCGCGATCGAAACGTTAAAGAAAAACAACGCGGCAGAAGCGGCCGGCACAAAGACAAAGGGCGCCTTTGGTCGGAACGGAGCCGGAAAAAATGGCGGATCGCCGGCAGGAGCTTCCGGAAAACCCGCAAAGGTAAAGGAAGAATATCTTCTGGTCGACGGGTACAACATCATCTTTGCCTGGGAGGATCTGCGGGCCCTGGCCGCGGTAAATATGGATGCCGCCCGGGACAAGCTGATGGATATCCTCTCGGATTATCACGGGACAAGAGCAGGAACCCTGATCCTGGTATTCGACGCGTACAAGGTGCGCGGCGGGCAGCGGCACGTGATGCAGTACCACAACATCTATGTTGTCTTTACCAAGGAGGCAGAGACGGCAGATGCCTATATCGAGCAGACCGTGCACCAGATCGGGCATAACGGAAATATTACAGTAGCGACATCCGATGGCCTGGAGCAGATGATCATCTTTGGAGAAGGCGCCAGACGCGTATCCGCCCGAGAGTTTGCGCTGGATATAAAGGCAGCCAGGGAACAGGTCAGCGAACGGATAAAAGAGCAAAGAAGCTAAGGAGATGTGTTTGCTCTGGTTAATTCGAATTAAGCATATCTATCAAAAGCGGTATTTACCTGTTTTCATCTATCTGGTAATATGATATAATCCTTCCAAAACCAGAAGAAACTGAACAACGGTCATATGCTTTGATGAGGTGATGCTTTTGTCTGATACAACGCTTACCAAAGAACTTCTTGCACAATCGATGAAAAAGCTCATGAAAAAGAAGTCCTTCGACAAGATCAGTGTCATTGACATCTGTGAAGGCTGCGGTATGAACCGGAAGAGCTTCTATTATCATTTTAAAGACAAGTATGATCTGGTAAACTGGATCTTTTATTCGGATTTTATCCTGCTGACGACACAGAGAAGATATGAGAACGGCTGGGACCTGCTGGTCGCAGTTTCAGAACTGTTTAAAAAGGACAAGGTCTTTTACCGGAGAGCGATGGAGATCGAGGGACAGAATTGCTTCCGCGACTTCTTCTGCGAATCCACAACGCCGATCTTTTCCCTGTTTCTGAAAGAACTCAGTGATGATGAGATCCTCCAGGAAAAAGGGATCCCCTACATGACAGATGCCTTCCTGGCGGTCATGAAGCGCTGGCTCATCGACGGCGGCGACCAGACGCCAGAGGAGTTCGTCTCCAATCTGCGTGTCGTGCTGACAGGCATCGGCAAGGTGGCAGACAAGAAATTCCCCGTCTAGAGGATATAAAAAAGGACTGCGGCATCGGACAAATAGAGATTGTCCGTTGCCGCAGTCCTTTTGTACGTTTATTTGTCCGATGCCGGCTCTTTTGGAAGCCCGATGGAGAAGAGGGTCTCCAGCGAGATGGTGTGGCGGAAGTCGGACAGGATCCCGTTTTCGTTGCGGATGTCGCCGTTTTCGAGAAGCTCGAAGTAGGTGGCATCCTCCGAGACGATGTGGTTGGTGGCCAGGATATCCCCGACCAGATCAAAGAGGATCAGCGGATATTTTGGGTGGATCCTGAGACTCCGGCAGTAGGCGGCGACCTTTTCGCTGTTTTCACGGCTGCAGTCGTCGGAGCTGACCAGGATGACGGTTCCTTTATTATAAGAAAGAAGCCCTTCTGTTTTGCGGCCGCTGTACCAGTCTGCAGCGGTGCGGTTGTCGTACTGGACATAGAGCGCGCAGAGGATTTTGGCAGCAGTCAGCGCATGCAGATTTCCCTGGAGCGAGGCACCTGCGGCTGGCAGGAGATAGCCGGTGTTTGTCACCTGACTCATCCGGGTGATCTGGTCCTGGGCAAGCACCTGGTCAGGAAGGAACAGCAGGAAAGAGCAGTCCGGATAGGCGGCGAACAGATTCAGCAGCTCTCTGAGGCAGGCATTTGAACCGGTGATCCGGATGAAATAGATGTAGATGCCGAGGGGCATGCCCTGCTCAATGCAGCTGCGGATCTCAGAGACGTTGACGGTGCCTTTGATGGTGGGATTGATCCGAAGACCGAGGCACCAGGGGATCCGGTAGTCCTTTTGCTCTGACAGCTCGCGTATTCGCCGTGCGCCGAAGGTCAGGCCGCTGTAGCCGAAGCTTATGCTGAAGTCCTTCAGATGCTTCGTCGTGGTCTGCCGGAGAGCCGTCTTGATGTAGGGATAGTAGAGGCTGTCGTCATTGCGCAGAAGATCCTGCACGATGGCGTAGATCTCGCTCATGAACCGCCCCTTTGCCATCATGCGGCCAAGATCGGTTATCTTGCGTATGCTGCGGGCCGGATCCTGGTCGATGTCCTTGAGGGTCCGATCCACGGTCGAATCGACCAGCGCGCGGCTGATCGGGTTGGGTCTGTTTTGATCCATTGCGGCTTCAACTCCTTGTATTTGTTTGGGATCCATCCGGCCATGTGCAAGACGGACGGGATAGATGTCTGGTATGACCATTATAAGGCAGAAGAGCCTTTTCTTGTATGGGCAAAAATGCATTTTCGTCTTTACACGCAAAAAAAGATGTGCTAATATATTTTCCCGTGAGGCGTCAGTGCGCCCTCATCCTTGTTTCCCGCATGAGGCGGGAAGCCAAAAGACCATAAGGAGGAATCAAGCATGAACAAGTATGAACTGGCACTGGTAATCAGTGCAAAGCTGGACGATGAGACCAGAGCAGCTGTTCTTGAGAAGGCTCTCGGCTACATCACCCGCCAGAACGCGACCATCGGCGAGATCGAGGAGTGGGGCAAGAAGAGACTTGCTTACGAGATCCAGAAAGAGCATGATGGCTTCTACTATTTTATCCCGTTTGAGGCTGAGTCCACAGCACCGGCAGAGATCGAGAGACATGTCCGCATCATGGATCATGTGCTTCGTTATCTGATCGTACGCCAGGACGAGAAGTAATTCGGAATAATATAGAAGGAGGAAAAACAAATGGCAGAGAATACAAATGCAGTCGCAACCGAGAGAAGCGAGAGACCGGAAGCACCGGCCAGAAAAAGAGTTCCGCGCAGAAGAAGAAAAGTCTGTGTATTCTGCGGCAAGGATAATGTGATCGATTACAAGGATGCTGCAAAGCTGAGAAGATACATCTCCGAGAGAGGCAAGATCCTTCCGAGAAGAGTTACCGGAAACTGCGCAAAGCATCAGAGAGCTATCACCCTTGCTGTTAAGAGAGCAAGACACGTGGCGATCCTTCCCTACGTAGAGGATTAATACCGCTGCAGCGGATGGTCAGAAGCATTCTGATACAAAAACATACGAGGCAAAAAGCAGAGGCCAAAACAGGCCTCTGTTTTTTTTATGACAAATCGACAAGAAATAAGTACATATGATTATCTTAAACGTTGAGAAATCTCGATATAATCAAGAAGACAGCCTGCCAGAATGACATGAAAACGCTATTCCCGGAGAGAAGTCAGCAGCTGCAAGGAATTAGTTGCTAAGTAAGACGAAGCGCTTGTAAGGAGTACTGCTTAGGTTATGATGGACAATTATTTTTTCTATAAAACCCATAAAAGGCGTTTTGGCGACCTGTTTTTCTGCTTTTGCGGATATGAGGCCTGTGAGCCTCTTCACAGTTTTGGTCCAGCTGTCCGACCGACCTATCTGATCCATTTCGTTTTGTCCGGGAAGGGCACATTCTATACATATTCCGATGACAGAACATACCACATTACGGAAGGGGAAGGCTTTCTCATCGAACCGGGAAAGCAGACCTTCTATCAGGCAGATGAAAAGGAGCCCTGGCGGTATCTGTGGGTAGGGTTTAATGGCGATCTGGCGGCTGATTTTATATCCGGCATGGGGTTGGGAAATGAAGCGCTGATCTTCCGAAGCCCGCATGGTGAAGCTTTTCAGGAGATCGTTTTTGAGATGCTGCGCTATAACATGGCAACGGATCGGGATGAGCTGATCCTGGAGTCGCTGCTGTGCAGATTTCTGGCCATTCTCTCTGAGGATGTAATGGTGAAGACCCCTGAGGCAAGAAAGGGAAACGAGTACGTACGCAAAGCCATAGAGTTTATCCAGAACAATTATTCCAAAAAGATCAGAGTGCAGGATGTGGCTGATCATGTCAATATCAACCGCGGATATCTGTATGCGCTTTTCAAGCAGGAATTACAGATGTCTCCTCAGGAGTACATCAATAATCTTCGTCTGACCAGGGCAGCAGAACAGATCAACACGACCAATTATCCTATCGAAATGATCGGTTTGCTGAACGGTTATGGAGATCCGGCAGTGTTTACCAAGGCTTTCAAGAGAAAACATGGAGTTTCGCCCAGTGCTTACCGGCAGAAGACGGTAGACCGGTCAAAGGCATCCCTTCAGGAAAAAAACAGAAAAGGCACAAAGACTGATGAAAATGCATAAATCAGTCGACATTTCGACAAGCAGTCATGACAAAAGTATCTAACGCTCTTCCCAAATCGTCGCCTATAATTAGCATGGTTGCACAAAAACGAAGTAAATCTTCAACAATTATTGGGAGGAAAACATGAAGAAAAAATTGATTTCAGCAGTTGTTGCTGCAGCGATGGTTCTTACGCTGGGTGCGTGCGGCGCTTCCGGATCATCCGGTGCTGCATCAAACGCAGGGGCAGCAGATGCCGCAGCCACTTCCGGAAATGCGGATGGCGGGTTTACTACTTCTGAACTGACGGTCAATATCTGGGATAACAACCAGCTGAAGGGCCTGCAGCAGATTGCCGATGAGTGGACGGCAACCTCCGGCGTCAAGGTCCAGATCAACGTTGTAGACTGGGACAACTACTGGACTCTGCTTGAGGCAGGTGCTTCCGGCGGAGAGATGCCTGATGTCTTTTGGATGCATTCCAACACCGCCCAGATGTACATGGAGAATGACCTTCTGCTGCCACTTGACGACTATATCGCAGCGGATGACGCGATTGATCTGTCAAAGTATTATGAGGGTGTCGTTAATCTGTACAAGCGTGCGGACAATGGTGTCCAGTATGCGCTGCCCAAGGATCATGACACCATCGCTCTTCTGTACAATAAGGCACTCTTTGACAAGTATGGCGTTGAGTATCCCACAGACGACTGGACCTGGGAGGATATGAGAGACGCAGCCGCTGCCATCACAGAGGCTGGCGCAGCTGACGGCGTCTATGGATACGCCTGCAACACCACCAACAATCAGGACGGCTGGTACAACGTTGTCTATGATTACGGTGCACAGATCATTACAGATGACCACAAGGGCACAACGATCGGTTCTGCCGAGGGCAAGGCTGCCATGGAAATGGTACGTCAGCTTCTTGAGGTCGGTGCTCCCCAGACAACGGTAGCAGAGACAGGTACGGATTCTCTTTTCCAGTCCGGACTTACGGCTATGATCACACAGGGCTCCTGGATGATCAATGCATTCTATACGGCTGAGCATGCAGACGATTATGCATGGGCTATGCTTCCTTATGCAGATGTGAATGGCAATGGAGCATGTGATGAGGGCGAGCGTTACTCGGCATACAATGGTCTTGGCTAGGCAGCCTCCTATAATACAGAGGATCCGGCAGCAGCGTACAGCCTGATCTCCTACTTCTGCTCTGAAGCTGCACAGAAGAAGCAGGCACAGCTTGGCGTTACTATGGGTGGTATGCTGGGCGTTTCTGAAGAGTTTGCCAATGCCTTCCCGGGTATGGATGTATCCGCATTTACCCGTGCAGAGGAAGAGGGAAGTCTCTTCTTCCGGCCGTACACCAGAAACACGACCGTATGGGAAGACGCGATCCAGACAGATGCCTTCCTGGCAGCATGGCAGGATCCCTCTGATCCGGCAAAGATGGAAGCTGCCTGTGATCAGGCTCAGAAGATCATTGAGGATGCGATCGCAGCAGAATAATCTCCTGTCCTGAACGAAAAAAACTGTCAACCAGCCGGGTCTGCGGCGAAGCGGCCCGGCTCTTCTTTTAGGAGGAGAAGTAAATGACGAAAATGACGGCAGCCGAGAAGCGGGAAGCCAGATGGGGCTGGGCTTTTGTCGCACCAACGATTCTCGGACTGATCATTCTGAATTTTTATCCCATCTTCAACACCGTCTACCAGTCCTTCTGCAAGACCGGTGATTTCGGCAGAGGGAATACATTTGTCGGCTTTGCAAACTATGCAGCGGTCGTGACCAGGGCGGAGACCTGGCAGTCACTGTGGAATACCGTTAAATATGCGCTGATCGAGGTCCCCTTTGGCATTGTGATCGCTTTGATCCTGGCCGTGCTTCTCAACAAGAAGATCAAGGGTCGTTCCTTCTACCGGACGATCTTTTTCCTGCCCATGGTCTGTGCTCCTGCAGCAGTAGCAATGGTCTGGAAGTGGCTCTACAATACGCAGTTTGGACTGCTCAATAATATTTTCCACACCAACATCTCATGGATCTCTGATCCCAAGATCGCCTGGATCTTCATCGGCGTCATCGGTGTGTGGTCTATTATCGGTTATAATATGGTGCTGTTCATTGCCGGCCTTCAGGAGATTCCCGGAGACTATTATGAGGCGGCCTCCATTGACGGTGCCACAGGCATCCGTGCTTTTTTCTATATTACGGTTCCACTTCTTAGCCCGACTACCTTCTTTATCGTTCAGACCAGAATCATCGGTGCACTGACCATCTTTGATCTGATGTTCATGGTCATGGACAAATCAAATGTTGCTCTGCCAAAAGTCCAGTCTATCGTGTATCTCTTCTACCAGTATTCCTTTACCAACGGCAATAAGGGCTATGGCGCAACACTGGTCATGATACTTCTGATCTTCATTATGATTCTGACCTATATCCTGCAGCAGCTTGAGAAAAAGATGGTCTACCACAACTGATAGGAGGAGTGACAATGGAAAGCGTTCTTGCAAAACAGAGAAGAAACAAGGTCATCATCCATGTGGTTCTGATCATCATGTCCTTCATCATGCTGGTTCCTTTTGCGTGGATGATCCTCACTGCGTTGAAAACCAATCAGGAATCCATATCGGTCAATCCCTTTTTCATCTTCCCCCACAATGGATGGCACTGGGAGAATTTCAGCACAGTATGGAAGAGCTACAATTTTCTGATCCTTTATAAGAATACACTGCTCATGATCATCTGGCGTGTCGTCTGTGCGTGCCTGACGGCCACCATGGCCGGATATGCCTTTGGAAGGCTGAAGTTCCCTGGAAGGAAGGCGCTGTTTTCTCTGGTCCTTATCCAGATGATGGTGCCGGCACAGATCTTTATCATTCCCCAGTATCTCATGGTATCAAAAATGGGCATGCTGAACACAGTCTTTGGTCTGGTATTTCCCGGCGCAGTTACTGCCTTTGGCACATATCTGCTGAAGACCGGATATGAAGGCCTGCCCAAGGACCTTGAGGAGGCTGCCACCATCGATGGATGCAATATCGGCCAGCGTTTTCTCTTTATCATGATGCCGCTGACCAGGAGCTCCATGGTATCTCTGGGAATCTTTACCGCGGTCTTTGCCTTTAAGGATCTGATGTGGCCAATGATCGTCTGTACCAATGCGACGACAACGACCCTTTCTGCAGGCCTGGCTAAAATGCAGGGACAGTACGGCAGCGATTATCCGGCCATGATGGCTGCGGCAACGCTGGCTGTCCTGCCAATGGTTATCATTTATGTAATCTTCCAGAAACAGTTTGTGGAAGGTATTGCTACTTCCGGCGGAAAACTGTGATACAGACCTTCGGAATGTAAAAACACATGGAATGCTGCCGCATTATGCACAACAGGCTTAGTGCGGCAGCTTTTTCAATGTAAGGCAGAGGATCCGACATGAAGATTACGGGAGTAATTGCAGAGACTGTGAAAAATGAGCTGGCAAAGACGCAAGGGATGTCTGGCAAAGCCCGGCTGGAGCATTTTGTCCGCTACTACTGGCTGTGGGCTGCAGGTCTGGCCGGTGGAGCTGCCCTGATTCTGTATATTCTTTTCCATGCCTTTTTCACAGTGAAGGAGTATTGGTTTTATCTTACCCTGGTGAACGCGCCTGTGCTGGAAGGGGTATCGGATACATTGAGAGAGGACTTTGCGGAATATGCCGGATATGATCTGACAGAAAAAAATGTGATGATCAACGATGCCTGCTATTTTGACGCATCCATAAAGGGCGGAACAAACAACAATTATTTTCAGGCTTTTGTGGCAGCCGCCGAAGGCGGAGACCTGGATGCCGCCGTTATGAGTGCGGAAAATCTGAAAGCAGTGGGATCAGCAGGCCGCCTTCTTGATCTGTCAGCCAAGGAGCATGCGGAGCTTTTCGCGCGCTATTCGGACCGCTTCGTCTACTGTGAACCATATGACAAAGAATACAGCCAAGATCCTGTTCCGGTTGGGATCGATATCCGGGGTTCTTCTTTGGCGGAGAGCTACCTGTATGGAGATGACTGCGTCCTTGGCGTGAGTGCATGGTCCACCCATCCGGAGCAGGTCGTCCGTTTTCTTGAATATATCGGTGTGCCGGAAAGAGAGGAGCCATGAAGAAAAGAATTGCTGCTTTTCTGGACAATGACAGCACGTTTGGCCAGATTATGGGAAAGTGCTGGCTGCTGATCGCAGCAAACCTGATGTTTTTGGTCTTTTCCATTCCAGTCATAACGATCGGTCCTGCTTTGGCCGGACTCTTTCATGTCTGCCTGCGTTCCCTGCGTTCGCAGGATGAGATCAGTCCGGTCCGGGAGTTCTGGAAAGGGTTCAGGGGCAATTTCAGGCAGGCGCTGATCGTATGGCTGATTTTCCTTGCGGCAGCCTTCCTCGTGCTGATGGATATCCGGATCACTGTGCATGCAGACGGAGGGATCGGTGCTATGCGCTACCTGTTTTACCTTATGGCCGGTGTCGGGATCCTGCTGATCCTGTTTATCTATCCGGTTATGGCAGCCTTTTCTGATACACTGCCGCATCTGGTAAGAAATGCCGTCTTTTTCATTGCCAGAAATCCTGTACGGGCAGTGGGGGCGGCGGCGCTGGCTATAGGACCGATGATCTATACCTATATGGATCTGGAGAGATTGCCTTTGTATGCATTCCTCTGGACACTGACTGGTTTTTCCGGAATTGCCATGCTGATCAGCCGGATGCTTATTCACGATTTTGAGATCTATCTGCCAGACAAGAACAAAATGGATCCGGAAGCCGGACAGAAACAGGAGCTTAAGTAAGAGCAGAAAAATACAATGAACAGACGATCAGGAGGAAAAACGAATGTCTGTAATCTATCATGAGGACTCAAGAATCTTTCACCTCTCAAATAACTATATCAGCTATGTCATGCGTATCATGGAAAATGACCAGATGGAGAATCTGTATTACGGAAAAAGGCTCAATGACAGTGACAGTCTGATCAGGCTGCATGAGGAGGTCCTGCGCTCACATATGGCAATGGCCTGTCCGGAACCATCTTCTCTGTCTATGCAGTACGCAAGGCAGGAATATCCGGTGTATGGAACCGGAGATTTCAAAATGCCGGCCTGTCAGCTTCTTCAGGAAAATGGAAGCCGGATCGCATGCTTTACTTTTGACTCTTATACAGTACGCAAAGGAAAACCGGGTCTTGAAGGCCTTCCGGCTGTCTATGTAGAGGATGCAGATGAGGCAGAGACTCTGGAGCTCACACTGAGAGACCGGCTGACCGATACCACATTGAAGTTATTTTATACGCTGTTTCGTGATTATCCTGCCATTGCCCGGCATGCGGAATTTGTGCAGCAGGGACAGCAGACTGTGGTGCTTGAGCGGGCGATGAGCGGCTGCGTTGAGCTGCCGGATATGGACTACGAAATGCTGCAGCTCTCAGGCGCATGGGCGAGGGAGCGGTACATCCATTCCCGGCCGCTGGAAATGGGACTTCAGGGTGTACACAGTCTGACGGGCACAGCCAGCAGCGCCGAACAAAACCCGTTTATTGCATTGAAGAGGCCGGAGACGACAGAGGAGCAGGGCGAAGTCTATGGCTTTTCGCTGGTCTACAGCGGTAATTTCATGGCTGAGGTCGAAGTTTCCACCTTTGATGCCGTCAGAGTTAACATGGGCATCAACCCTCTGAATTTTTCCTGGCGTCTCGAACAGGGAGAAGCCTTTGTGACGCCTGAGATGATCCTTGTATATTCCGATCACGGGCTCAACAAAATGAGCCAGACCTATCAGAAGCTGTACAGAACGCGTCTTGCACGGGGGTTCTGGCGCGACAGGGCAAGACCGATCCTGCTCAACAACTGGGAAGGAACCTATTTTGACTTCAACGAGGAGATGATCCTTCAGATGGCGCGTGAGGCCAAAAACGTAGGTGTTGAGCTGTTTGTGCTTGATGACGGCTGGTTTGGCAGCCGGGATGATGACTATCGGGGGCTGGGCGACTGGTTCTGCAACCGAAAGAAGATACCTTCCGGCATTGAGGGACTTTCGGAGAAGATCGAGTCTATGGGGCTGAAATTCGGGCTCTGGTTTGAACTGGAGATGATCAATAAGGATTCTGAGCTTTACCGGGCACATCCGGACTGGATGATCCAGGTTCCCGGGCGCTTCCAGAGTCCAAGCCGTCATCAGCATGTCCTGGATTTTTCCCGACAGGAAGTGGTCGACTATATCGGTGATATGGTTACTGAACTTCTGAGAGTTTCCAGAGTTTCCTATATCAAGTGGGATATGAACCGCTATATGACAGAGCCTTTTTCGAGCGCTTTGCCTGCCGGACGTCAGGGTGAGTTCATGCACAGGTACATCCTGGGTGTGTACCGTCTGTATGAGCGGCTTACCCGAAGCTTTCCGGAAATTCTCTTTGAATCCTGTGCCGGCGGCGGATCCCGCTTTGATCCGGGTATGCTTTACTATGCACCTCAGGCCTGGTGCAGTGATGATACGGATGGCTGGGAGCGTGTCAAGATCCAGTATGGCACATCCATGGTCTACCCGACGGTGAGCATGGGCTCTCATGTGTCAGCTGTTCCCAATCATCAGGTACGCCGTATCACACCGCTTTCTACCAGGGCCAATACCGCTTATTTTGGAACCTTTGGCTATGAGCTCGTTCTGGGCAAACTGTCGGATGATGAGCTGGAGCAGGTGAAGGCCCAGATCGCATTTATGAAAAAGCATCGGGAGCTGATCCAGATCGATGGCACCTTCTACCGGCTGCGGAGTCCGTTCTGCCACAATGAAGCCGGATGGATCACGGTATCCTCTGACCAAAAAGAAGCACTTGCCGGTTTTTATCAGCGGCTCAATAAAGTAAACGCCTCTCTGCTTCGCTTCCGGCTGGCAGGACTTGATCCGGATCAGCTCTACCAGATCCGGTTTGATATCTGCGGAGAGCAGAGGGTGTGGACGTCCTTTGGCGATGCGCTTATGCATGCAGGCATTCCGGTATCCCGTGAGGACCTGGACCGGCTTGGCGGTGATTTTGCTTCTATTGTATATGAGATTACTGCTGTCTGAAAAAAGACGCACCGCATCCAGGATGGCGGGGCTGTCGCACTAAGCATTTGATACATAAATATTCTTACGGGAAGCGCTCCCGCTTGTCCAAAGCGCAGTGGCACTAAGTCGGAATCAGAAGATTCCTCCAAGTGCCAGCTGAGGTCTGTTCCCTTCAGAATATTTATGCATACCTTTTGCTTAGTGCGACAGCCCCGTCATTTTTTGCGCGATGAGGCAGGAGAGACGCTGCCAGGCTTGCCTGAGCAGTCATTCGACGGCCAATGTACATTGAGTGGCTGCGCCACGAGATGTGCACCTCGCATCGGATGAGGCAAAGGCCGCTCATCCGATTGTGAGCGGAAGCATTACGGCAGGTTGGAGCAATAGCGGAAAACAACATTCCGGCAACTTCCCGAAAGCCGGTTGTCACTCTGTATTAGACTGTGCTATAATCACTTATTAACGGAATCGATCCGGAAGAGGGGCCGGATCGCCGGAGTTTATAAGGGGAGTGAAGCTGATGTTTGGAAAATCCGAGAAGAAGGTTCGGAAAAAGACCGGGGCAGGGGTGTTTGATTACAACCTGCTGGCGGTCGTCATCATCCTGATCTGCTTTGGCCTGGTCATGCTGTACAGCGCCAGTGCCTATGAGGCAGCCAATGATGCCCAGATCGCCGATGATATGTTTTATTTCCGCAAGCAGGCGGCCATCAGTGCGGTATCTGTCCTGATGGCGGTTATTGTTTCCTTCTTCAATTACCATATCTGGATCAAGCTGTCCCCGCTGTTTTATCTGGTGGCCTTCGCCCTGATGGCGATGGTGCGGTTTACCCCCCTCGGTGTTACGGTCAACGGAGCAAGACGGTGGCTGAGGCTGGGCATCCAGTTCCAGCCTTCCGAGATCGCAAAGATCGCCATTATCCTGTTTATGCCCTACGTAATCATGAAGATGGGCAGGACGCTGAACAGTCTGAAGGCGGTCGTGTTCCTGATGATCCTTGGCGGGATCCAGGGAGTCGGCGCGTACATCCTTACCGAGAACCTGAGTACTGGTCTGATCATCATCGCCATCAGTGCGATCGTGATCTTTCTGGCTCATCCAAAGACAAAGCCCTTCCTGGTGCTGGCCGGGAGCGGAGCCGCTGTTCTGGCCGTCGTGCTGATCCTGGTCAACCGTTATGTGACCAGCAGTACCAGCTTCCGTATGCGCCGTATCCTTGCCTGGCTGCAGCCGGAAAAGAACCTGAACACCGGCGGTTATCAGGTGCTGCAGGGCCTGTATGCCATCGGCTCGGGCGGCCTTTTTGGCAAGGGACTGGGAAACAGTACGCAGAAGCTGTCCACGATCCCTGAGGCGCAGAATGATATGATCTTCTCCATCATCTGTGAGGAGCTTGGCCTTTTTGGAGCGATCATCGTGCTGGTCCTTTTCGGCTACCTGCTGTACCGTCTGGTGGTCATCGCGCAGAATGCGCCGGACCTGTATGGAACGCTGATGGTCAGCGGTATTTTTGCCCATATTTCCCTGCAGGTCATCCTGAATATCTGCGTCGTGCTGAACCTGATCCCGACCACGGGCGTTACGCTGCCCTTTGTCAGCTACGGAGGCACGTCGGTCATGTTCCTGATGATCGAGATGGGCCTGGCGCTCAGCGTGTCAAAACGGATACGCTACGAGGAGCAGGAGCAAAACTGATAATCCCTGTTAAATTTATAGTAATACCATAAGGAGGCATACAAATGCTGGAAAAAATGAAGAAGATCCTTGCCGAGCAGCTGGATCTTGACGAGAACGAGATTACCCTGGATTCGGATTTCAAGGAGGATCTGGAAGCAGATTCCCTGGATCTGTTTGAGATGCTGACCACCCTCGAGGAGCAGTATGCGATCGAGATCCCGGCAGAGGATATGGAGTCCCTGACGACGGTCGGACGGGTGATCGACTACCTGAAAAGCAGAGGCATCGAGGACTGAGCGTCCGGGCGGGAGCGCCGCGTATGACCCGGTGATCCGGCATTTTTATCTGCCGGGGTGTTTTCCGAAAGGAGGCCTGTATGAGCGTCAGCTATCTGAAAAGCATCCTGAACGGGGCGGGCAATATCGTCTGCCTTCTCGGCCGTGCTCCGGCTGCGGAGCAGGGCTGTGACCTGTACAGGGAGGATTTCAGCTACGACATTGAGATCCGGTATGGGCGGTCCCCCAGTGAGATCGTCAACAGCACATTTTACAACAACCGTCCGGAAACCTTCTATGAGTTTTACCGGGAGGATATCCTGAAGCACCGCGGCGAGCCTGATGAGATCAACTACAGCCTGCGCCGCATGGAGGATGACGGCAAGCTGTCCGGCATCGTGACCCGGGGATATTTCAATCTGTCCCGCCGGGCGGGCTGCCACAATGTCGTATCTCTGTATGGCAATATCGACAGCAATTTCTGCCCGCACTGCAGAAAGCAGTTCGGTGTGGATTATATTCTGGAACACAAACCGATCCCGATGTGCGACAGCTGCGGGACGATGATCCATCCGGGCATCGTGCTCTCCGGCGAGCTTCTGGACAGCCAGAAGGTGAACCGGGCCGTGGAGCTGATCTCAGCGGCAGAGGTCCTTCTGGTCCTTGGCACGGATCTGCACACCCGTCTCGGGTCGATGGCAAAGTATTTCAGCGGAGACAAGATCTGTCTGGTGAACCGTTATTCCCACTATTCCGACCAGGCGGCGGACTGTGTGTGCATCGGTGACGTGGAACAGATCATGCATGAAGCCTATCCCTCCGGCAGGCTCCTGAAGAAGCCGGCAGGAGAGGGGCGGCAGCCGGAGGATTGAGCCTGGCTGCACGAAAATAACGAAACAGGAGACTAAGAACAAAGATGACGATGGTTAAAACCAGATTTGCACCAAGTCCGACAGGAAGAATGCATGTGGGAAATCTGCGCACGGCGCTGTATTCCTATCTGATCGCCAAGCATGCTGGCGGCAGCTTTATGCTGCGGATCGAAGATACCGACCAGGAGCGCTTTATGGAAGGCGCACTGGATATCATTTACCGTACACTCAGCTATACCGGGCTGGTCCACGATGAGGGACCGGACAAGGACGGCGGCGTCGGTCCCTATGTGCAGAGTGAGCGCTGCCGGCAGGGGATCTACAAGAAATATGCCGAGCAGCTGGTGCGTCAGGGCGATGCCTACTACTGCTTCTGCACGAAGGAGAGACTGGAAAGCCTGCGCCGCACGGTGGCGGGAAAGGAGATCTCAGCCTACGACAAGCACTGCCTGCACCTTTCCAAGGAGGAGATCCAGGCAAAGCTCGATGCCGGCGAGCCCTACGTTATCCGCTTTAACATGCCGCTTGAGGGCACAACGACCTTCCATGATGAGATCTATGGAAATATTACCGTCAACAATGACGAGCTCGACGATCTGATCCTGATCAAGTCCGACGGCTATCCCACCTACAATTTCGCCAATGTTGTGGATGACCATCTGATGGGCATCACCCATGTGGTGCGGGGCAATGAATACCTGTCCTCCACACCGAAATACAACCGGATCTATGAGGCCTTTGGCTGGGAGATCCCGACGTATATCCACTGCCCGCTGATCACCAACGAGGACGGTCAGAAGCTGTCCAAGCGTTCCGGCCATTCCTCCTTTGAGGATCTGCTGGATCAGGGCTATGTAAAGGAAGCCATCCTCAACTTTGTGGCGCTGCTTGGCTGGAGCCCGGCAGGGGAGAGAGAGATCTACAGCCTTCCCGAGCTGGTGGAGATCTTTGATTACACTCACATCAACAAGAGCCCGGCTGTCTTTGACATGACCAAGCTCAAGTGGATGAACGGCGAGTACATCAAGGCGATGGACGAGGACAGCTTCTATAAGCTGGCCAGCCCCTATCTGGATAAGTACCTGAAGGAGGGGCTGGATAAGCGCAAGATCGCAGCCATGGTCAGAACAAGGATCTCGGTCCTGCCGGATATCGAGGAGCAGGTCGACTTCTTTAATGCTGTTCCGGACTATGATGTCTCGATGTACATCAACAAGAAGTCAAAGAGCACGCTGGAGACCTCCAGACAGATCCTCGGCGATGTCCTTCCGCTTCTCGAGGCGGCAGAAAGCTTTGACAATGATACGCTGTTTGCGATCCTTTCGGATTACGCAAAGGCAAATGAACGCAAGATCAACATCGTGATGTGGCCGCTCCGCACGGCAGTTTCCGGAAAAATGGCTACGCCCGCAGGCGCGACCGGCCTGATGGAGGTCCTGGGCAAGGAGGAATCCCTCTGCAGGATCCGGGCAGCCATCGCAAAGCTGGATGAGGCCTGAAGCGAAGCTGCCAGGCAGTCTGCGCACAGGTGACAGGAGAGAGCCCTGCAGTATGCAGTATAACGAAATACAGGAAAAGGCAGTCGCCCACACCAAAGGCCCCATGCTGGTCCTTGCCGGACCCGGTTCCGGCAAGACCGCAGTCATCACGGGCAGGTGTGCGCGGCTGATCAGAGATGGGATCTCTCCTTCGTCGATTCTGGTGGTGACCTTTACCAAGGCGGCCGCCAGTGAAATGAAGGAGAGATTTTTAAAACTTACCGGCGGAAAGGCCAGAGGAGCGACCTTTGGCACCTTTCACGGGATCTACTATGGGATCCTGAAAAACACCTACCGCATCAGGGGCGGATGCATCATGGCGGATGATCTCCGTCAGAATGTGCTCCATGAGATCCTGCTGTCTGTCTACCCGGGAGCTGCCCAGGAGGCAGACCTGCCATCCCAGGTGGGGCGGGAGATCAGCCTGGTCAAGGGAAGCCGCGCGGATGTCCGGTATTTTTATTCCGGGGTCCTGCCGCAGGATGTCTTTCGGAGCGTCTATACGGCCTACGAAAACTGGAAGCGGGATAACGGCCGCATGGATTTTGATGACATCATTACCCGCTGCCATGCCCTCCTTTCCGGATCACCTGAGATCCTTCAGCGCTGGCAGGAAAAATTCCGCTACATTCTGGTCGACGAGTTTCAGGATATCAGTCCGCTGCAGTATGAGATCCTGCGGATGCTGGCTCTGCCCGAAAACAATCTGTTTATCGTGGGCGATGACGACCAGAGCATCTACCGGTTCCGCGGCGCAAGCCCGGAGCTTATGCTGAATTTTCCAAAGGATTACCCGGATGCACAGATCCTTGCCCTGGAGGACAATTATCGCAATACGCCCCAGATCCTGGGAGCGGCCGGGCGGCTGATCACCCACAACAGAAAACGCTACGAAAAGCTGCAGATCCCGGTCAGCGAGGACGGCGAGAAGGTCGCCGCATATATGGCTAAGAATTCCAGAGAGGAATGCCGGCGTGTGGCGGAGGACATCCTCCGGGCCCATGAGGAAGGAGTGCCCTATGAGGAGATGGCGCTCTTGTTCCGGACCAACGGCGGCTGCCGCGAAGCGGTGGAGCAGCTGATGGAGTACCGGATCCCCTTCCAGGCAGGCGATGCGATCCCCTGTGTGTTTGATCACTGGATCGCAAAGAATATCTTCTGCTATATGGATATCGGCGCGGGAAGCCGCGCAAGAAGCGATTTTCTTCAGATCTGCAACCGGCCGAACCGCTATCTTTCCCGTGATGCTTTCTATGAGCCGGTGGTCTCTTTTGAGCACCTGTATGCCTGGTATGAAGGAAAGGACTGGATGGAGCGGCGGGTGGAGCAGTTCGAGTCGCAGCTTCGGATGGTCGGGCGGCTGTCCCCCTACGGAGCAGTCACCTATATCCGCAGGGAGATTGGCTACGAGGAGTATCTGAAGAGCTATGCCATGGAGCGGAATCTGCCCGCGGAGGATCTGCTGTCTGTGCTGGATGAGCTGGCAGACAGCGCAAGGAATTACCGCACCTACCAGGAATGGCAGGAGGCGATCAGCGCCTTTCGGGAGACCCTGCAGGAGCAAAAGATGCGCAGCCCAAAAGACAAAAAAGAGGGCGTGATGGTCTCGACGCTCCATGCCAGCAAGGGGATGGAGTATGACAGGGTATGGATCCTGGATGTCAACGAGGGAATCATCCCCTATCACAAGGCTGTGCTGGATGCCGATCTTGAGGAGGAGCGGCGTATGCTCTATGTGGGCATGACAAGGGCGCGGAAAAAACTGACCCTGTGCAGTGTACGGGAGCGGTACGAAAAGGCGGCATCGCCCAGTCCGTTTCTGGAAGAGATATTTGGCTGATGCAGCACAAGGAGAAATACAGGAAATGAATTATGCGGATGACATCCATGCCAGTAAGACGCTGGACTGCAGGGAAGCGGAGCACATGATCCCGGGATATTTGGAGGATACGCTGTCTGACCGGAACATGCGGGCCTTTATCGCCCATGTTCAGAACTGCCAGAAATGCTACAATGAGCTGGAGACAAATTTCATGGTCGAACGGACCGTGCGCTATCTGAATGATGCGAATGCCGAGAACATGTCGCTGAATATGCAGCCGCTCCTTAGGCAGGATCTCCGGGAAAAGATCCGTTCGCTTAGCGTAAAGCGCCGGGTGCGGCTGATCCGCGGCATCATCCTGGCTCTTACGGTCATTCTGCTTGCCCTTCTGATCCTGGATCTGACGGGGCTATTCCAGATCACCTATCTGTTCTTGGACTAAAATAAGGAGCGATTCATGAGTGAAAAGATTCTTCTGATCGACGGACACAGTATCCTGAACCGGACATTTTACGGGCTTCCGGACCTGACAAATTCCAGCGGACAGCATACGAATGCGGTCTACGGGTTTCTGAATATCCTGTTTCGACTGCTGGATGAGGAGAAGCCGGACTACCTGGCGGTCGCCTTTGACCTTCACGAGCCCACCTTCCGTCATAAGATGTATGAGGCATACAAGGGGACCCGGCATCCCATGCCGGAGGAGCTGCGCGAGCAGGTGCCCATGATGAAGGAAGTCCTCCAGGCCATGGGAGTCGCCGTTCTGACCCTGCCGGGATATGAAGCCGACGATATTCTTGGCACCATCGCGAAAAAGAGCGAAGCAAAGGGATGGGAGGTCACGGTGCTCTCGGGCGACCGGGACCTGCTGCAGCTGGCCACGGACCGGATCATGATCCGGATCCCGAAGACAAAAGCCGGCCAGACCCAGATCCTGGACTATCATACGCAGGAAGTGGTGGAGGAGTTCCAGCTGACACCTGCCCAGATCATCGAGCTGAAGGCGCTCATGGGCGATTCTTCCGACAATATCCCTGGCATTCCGGGCGTTGGCATCAAGACGGCCACAAAGATCCTGAATGCCTACGGGACCATCGAAAATGCTCATGCCCATATCGACGAGATCACACCGCCAAAGGCCAGAAACGCCATGCGGGAGCATTGGGATCTAGCCGTGCTTTCCAAGACACTGGCGACCATCAATACCGACAGCCCCATCGAGCTGGATACGGAAGCGGCCAGGGTCGGCGATCTCTTTACGCCGGAAGCCTATACGCTGTTTCGCCAGCTGGAATTCAAAAAGCTGCTGCCCAAATTCAGCAAGACAGAAGAGAAGGAGAGCGGGCGGCTCCAGGTGAAGATCTGCAAGGGCGATGCGGAGGCGGAGGAGATCCTCTCCCGTGCCGAAAAAGCACAGGAGGCGGGCGTGTATCTGCTTGCCAGCCAGGACCTTGCGGCAGGCAGCGCCACGATCCGTGGACTTGCAGTATCGCTTTCCCTGGAGGATACCTGGTTTATCCCTGCAGAAGGGGCGATGGCCGGCGACGCCCTTGTCCAAAGGACGAGGGAGCTGTGCAGCCATCTGAAACAGGTCAGCACCTACGGGCTGAAGGAGCTGGCAGAGATCACCGGTCTTCCGGAGCGGGAGAACATCGATGATATCAAGATCGCCGCCTATCTGCTGGATCCGCTAAAGAGCGATTATCCCTTTGACACCATCGGCGATGCCGGCATCACGGAAAAGATCATTGCTGCCGAGGAGATCTTTAAAGGAAAGAAGATCCCGGCTGTCACTGCCATGGAGACCGAACAGGCTGCGCTGTATGCCGGTGAGACTGCCTATGTTGCCCTTGCGGCAAGGGCGGGACTTCTGGAGAAACTGACCGGGCAGGGAATGGATCGTCTGTACAGTCAGATCGAGATCCCGCTGGTGTGGGTGCTGGCCGACATGGAACAGGCCGGCATACGGATCCTTCCGGAGGAGCTGGCCGCTTACGGCAGAAATCTCCAGGAGGGGATCAGACGTCTGGAGAAACAGATCTATGAAAAGGCGGGTATGGAGTTCAACATCAACTCGCCCAAACAGCTTGGGGAGATCCTGTTCGACCGGATGAAGCTGCCGGGGGCAAAACGGACCAAGACCGGCTATTCCACCTCTGCGGATATCCTGGAAAAACTGGCGCCGGAGCATCCCTTTGTGGCAGACATCCTCGAGTACCGGACGCTGAGCAAGCTGAAATCGACCTATGCAGACGGGCTTGCAGCCTTCATCGGTGCGGATGGGAGGATCCATTCACGCTTCCATCAGACCATCACGGCTACCGGACGGATCAGCAGTGCCGATCCGAACCTGCAGAATATCCCGGTACGGATCGAGCTGGGACGGCAGATCCGGAAGGTGTTTGTTCCGGAGGAGGGCTGCCTGTTTGTGGACGCGGATTATTCCCAGATCGAGCTGCGCGTGCTGGCGGCAATGTCCGGGGATGAAAAACTGATCAGTGCCTACCGGGAGGCAAAGGACATCCACCGGATCACGGCATCCCAGGTCTTCCACGTGCCCTTTGACGAGGTCACGCCCATCATGCGGCGCAACGCGAAGGCCGTCAACTTTGGCATCGTCTACGGCATCAGTGCCTTCGGCCTTTCCCAGGATCTGGACATTTCCAGGCAGGAGGCACAGGCGTATATCGACAGCTATTATGAGACCTATCCGGGCATCCGCAGCTTCCTGGATGGTCTGGTCGCAGATGCCAAAAAGGAAGGTTATTCCGTAACCCTTTACGGGCGTCGGCGTCCGATGCCGGAGCTTGGCGCGGGCAATTTTATGACCCGGCAGTTTGGCGAGCGGGTGGCAAGAAATGCGCCGATCCAGGGAACCGCCGCGGATATCATAAAGATCGCAATGATCCGGGTGCGGGCACGGCTTGCTGCCGAGCAGATGAAGGCACGGCTGATCCTGCAGGTGCACGATGAGCTGCTCATCGAGGCGCCGGAGGAAGAGGAGGCCAGAGTGCGGCAGATCCTGGAGGAGGAGATGACCGGCGCGGCCAGCCTGGCGGTCCGCCTGGAGGTGGACGCCCATACGGGCCATACCTGGTATGATGCCAAGTAAATACTGCAACGCATTCGGGAGGCCCCGCCTCTATAGGCGGTAAGAACGCCGAGGCGTTCTTAAATAGTAAGAAGAGAATTCCTGCCGGCGGGGCATTTGCCATCGCCGGCAGGATCCAGATACACAGCCTGCCGCCTGCCATGGCGGGAGCGTAAAGGAAGGACAAGATGAAGATCATCGGGATCACCGGGGGCGTAGGCAGCGGAAAGAGCGAGGTGCTGAACATCCTGGAGGAACAGTTTGGCGCCGTCTGCGTGCGCCTGGATGAGGTGTCAAAGGCACTGATGAAAAAGGGAGGCCCGTGCTATGCGCCGGTCCTTGATCTGTTTGGCAGCGGGGTCGTTCTGCCGGATGGGGAATTTGACCGGGGCGCCATCGCTGCAAAAATATTCAGCGACGATTCGCTCCGCCTGGCGATGAACCAGATCATGCATCCGGCGGTAAAACAGGCAGTTCTGGCGGATATCGCGGCCAGAAGAGCAAAGGAGACAGAAGAGATGGCGGCCCCTCGCGGCACCCATACGGAGATCCTTTACGTGCTGGAATCGGCCCTTCTTCTGGAAGAAAAATATAATGAAATCTGCACAGAAGTATGGTATGTTTATGCAGACGAAGCGGTAAGACGCCTGCGCCTTGCCGAAACACGGGGCTATTCAGAGGAAAAGATCACCTCGATCATGAAGAGTCAGCAGTCGGATGAATGCTTTCGGGCACACGCCGATCGGATCCTGGAGAACAGTGGTGATCTTGCCGATACGGCCCGGCAGATCCGGGAAGCCCTGAAATCTATTTCTGAAGCAGCAGAGGTCAGTTGACATGAAATTTTGCAGTTTATCCAGCGGAAGCAGCGGGAACTGTATTTTTGCCGGAAATGAGCACACCAGCCTTCTGGTGGATGCCGGGATCTCCGGAAAACGGGTGGAAGCCGGTCTGAACGAGATCGGCTATACCGGGCCAGACATTGACGGGATCCTCGTCACCCACGAGCATTCCGACCATATCAAAGGCCTGGGCATCATGGCCAGGCGCTATGGCATCCCGATCTACGCGACACGCGGGACCTGGCAGGCCATGCAGAGGCAGAATGCCATCGGCAAGGTGGACCCGGAGCTGTTCCATCCGATCGAAGCAGACAAAGCCGTGGAGATCGGGGATCTGCGCGTCGATCCGTTTACCATATCCCACGATGCGGCGGAGCCGGTGGGCTTTCGGATCACCAGCGGCAGGCAGAGCGTTGCGGTGGCCACGGACATGGGCTGCTATTCGGAGTACACGATCGCGCACCTGCAGAACCTGGATGCCATCCTTCTGGAGGCCAACCACGATGTCAGCATGCTGGAGGCGGGGCGCTACCCCTATCCACTGAAGGTCCGGATCCTTAGCGATCACGGCCATCTTTCCAATGAGGCGTCCGGACAGCTCCTGTGCGAGCTGCTCCACGACAATATACGGCATATTTTTCTGGGCCATCTGAGTGCGGAGAACAATTATCCGGCACTGGCCTATGAGACGGTCTGCGCCGAGGTGACCCTGGGCGACAACCCCTACCGGTCCGATGATTTTCCCATCACGGTGGCCAGAAGAGATACTGTCGGGGAACTGCTGGAATTCTGAACAGGCAAGGGAGTCAGAAATGAAAAAGACCATTATAACAGTTACCGGAAAAGACACGGTCGGGATCATCGCCAAAGTGTGCGTATATCTTGCCGAGAACAATGTCAACATCGAGGATATCTCCCAGACGATCCTGCAGGGATATTTTCATATGATGATGATCACGGACACCTCCAAATCTGCAAAGACGAATGCCGAGCTTTCGGCTGAGCTGAAGGCGGTCGGCGAGGAGATCGGCGTCGTGATCCGCTGCCAGAGAGAAGACATTTTTGACATGATGCACCGGATCTGACGGCCCGGGAAGAGGATACTGCCATGATCAATATCTTTGAAGCGAACGAAACCAATGAGATGATCGAACAGGAGAATCTGGATGTCCGGACGATCACCCTGGGCATCAGCCTGATGGACTGCATCGATGCGGATCTGGACCGGCTGTGCAACAAGATCTACGACAAGATCACTATAACGGCCAGGAACCTGGTCGCGACCGGCCGGGAGATCGAGGCGGAGTACGGCATCCCGATCGTTAACAAGCGGATCTCTGTGACGCCCATCGCTCTGGTCGGCGGCGCAGCCTGCAAAAGACCTGAGGATTTCGTGCGGATCGCCGAGACACTGGATAAGGCGGCAAATGCCGTCGGCGTCAATTTCCTCGGCGGCTATTCTGCCCTGGTCTCCAAGGGCATGACCCGCGCCGATGAGCTGCTGATCCGTTCCATCCCCATGGCGCTGGCCCGCACCAGCCTGGTGTGCAGCTCGGTCAATGTGGGCTCCACCCGAACCGGGATCAACATGGATGCGGTGAAGCTGATGGGCGAGATCGTAAAGAGCACGGCGGAGGCCACAAAGGACAACGACTGCCTTGGCTGTGCGAAGCTTGTCATTTTCTGCAACGCACCGGACGACAATCCCTTTATGGCCGGCGCCTTCCACGGCGTGACCGAGGCGGATGCCGTCATCAATGTCGGCGTATCCGGCCCGGGCGTGGTCAAGCATGCGCTGACCAAGGTGCGCGGAGAAAACTTTGAAGTTCTCTGCGAAACAATAAAAAAGACAGCCTTCAAGGTCACCCGTGTCGGCCAGCTGGTCGCCCAGGAAGCCTCCAGAAGGCTTGGGATCCCCTTTGGCATCGTGGATCTTTCCCTGGCGCCCACACCGGCGATCGGCGATTCAGTTGCCGATATTCTGGAGGAGATGGGACTGGAATCTGTCGGCGCGCCTGGAACTACGGCTGCGCTCGCACTGCTCAACGACCAGGTGAAGAAGGGCGGCGTGATGGCTTCCTCCTATGTGGGCGGCCTTTCCGGTGCCTTCATTCCGGTCAGCGAGGATCAGGGCATGATCAACGCGGTAAACCGCGGCGCCCTGACACTGGAGAAGCTGGAGGCGATGACCTGTGTCTGCTCCGTCGGACTGGACATGATCGCCATCCCCGGCGAGACCAGGGCGAGCACCATCTCCGGCATTATTGCTGACGAGATGGCCATCGGTATGATCAATCAGAAAACAACGGCCGTTCGTCTGATCCCTGCCGTCGGCAAAAAGGTGGGCGATGTGCTTGAATTTGGCGGACTCCTCGGCAGTGCCCCTATCATGCCGGTCAACACCTTTTCCTGCGAGGCCTTTGTGAACCGTACCGGCCGCATTCCGGCGCCGATCCACAGCTTCAAGAACTGACCCGCATCAGGAAAACGTATGTCCCAAAGACAGAAGAAAGGGGAGTGTCCATGTATCAGATCATGACACCCGATGAGGCAGTCCGTCTCATTCGCGATGAGGACTGCATCTGCGTGAATTCCTTTGTCGGCATCGAGAACCCGACAGAGCTCCATGAAGCGATCTACCGGAGATTTACCGAGACCGGATCGCCGCATGACCTTACCGTTGTCTCCAGCGCCGGCTTTGGCGTTTGGGATGAAAATGCAAATGCAGAGGGATATATCCGCGACGGAGCGGTGAAGTGTCTGATCTGCGGGCATTTCGGAGCAATGCTCAGCACAAAAAAACTGGTCCTTGAGGACCGGTTTGAAGCATACAATCTTCCCCTGGGATGCATCTCCCATGCGATCCATGCCCAGGCAGGCGGCATCCCGGGAGCGCTCTCCAAGGTCGGCCTTGATATTTTTGCCGATCCCCGGCGGGGAGGCTGCGGGATCAATTCCATTTCCACCTCCCAGGAATATGTCCGGGTCGTGGAGGTGGACGGAGAGGAGTTCCTATACTATAAGCTGCCGAAGCTGACAGTGGCGCTCATCAAAGGAACGGCTGCCGACCATCGCGGCAATATTTCCTTTGACGATATGTACACCTCCGGCGACGCGCTTTCCATCTGCCAGGCCGTAAAGGCCAACGGCGGAAAGGTGATCGTCCAGGTCGACCGTCTGGTGACCACGCCGGCCCGTCCGAGAAATACCATCATCCCCGGCTGTCTGGTGGATGTCATCGTTCCCACCGAGGCGGAAAAGCGCCCGGTGGCCTACCGCGCTCTTACCGGCGGATTTGAGATCCCCTATGAGGAGTGGAACGGATGGAATGAGATGATCGAGGAGCTCAGCTTCTCCAAGACGAAGGCCAATCCGGTCTTCAATATCATCGGGAGAAGAGCAGCGAAGGAGCTGAAGGAGGACGACATCGTCAATATCGGCATCGGTATTCCCGAGACCGTGGCGAAGTATGCCCGGAAAAACGGGATCTTGGACCGCATTACACTGACGGTGGAGTCCGGCGGTGTCGGCGGCTTCCCGGTATCCGGAACGGTGTTCGGCGCGATGATCGGCGCCACCTCCGTCTATGATATGGGCAACCAGTTTGACCTGTACGACAACGGCGGACTGGATATCTGCTTTGTCGGCGCCTTTGAGGTCGACCGGTATGGAAACGTCAATGCCCACAGAGGACCCGGCAATTATTCCGGCATCGGCGGGTTTGCCAACATTACCGCCAAGACACCGACCATCGTCTTTTGCATGACCTTCAACACAAAGGGGCTGGAGGCCGTGCGCAAGAAGAACGTAGTCACCATTCTGCAGAACGGGGCCATTCCCAAATTTGTCAATGAGATCCGCAGCATCAGCTTTTCCGCAAAGCGGGCCATCGAGAACGGCCAGCGTGTGCTCTATGTGACAGAGCGCTGTGTCTTCGAGCTGACCGATCAGGGACTGAAGCTGACAGAGGTCTACCCCGGCATCGACGCAAAGACAGAGATCCTGGATCTTCTGCCCTTTGACGTTATTTATGAAGAGAAGTAAAGATCAACACCGGCCGTTCATATTCATGGACGGCCTTTTTTTCGCCGCTTTTGCGCATGCGGAGCTGTTCATAGAGCAGGGAGGCAGAGAGGTCTGTGCCGTAGGAAAAGGTGGAAAGATCGGAGGCCTTTGTCACCAGGACGATCTGTGAGCGCTTCCGGATCTCATGCAGGAGCGATGGTTCTCCTCCGGCCGCGCGGGAGGAAAAGCCGAGCACACGGACATAGTCCGGGTCCTGGGCAGCGAGCATATCCGCAGTGTGGATGTTCAGCAGGATATGGAGGAGCGCCCGGTCGATCTGGGAGCGGGTGCGGTTTTTGGTCTTGAGCAGGCCGGCAAACTGGGTAAAGGAGACAAATTGGCTCCGAAGGTTCAGAATCCGGTCGGCAAGCTCCCGGTCGACATCCGCATAGGCCGTCAGGGAATCTGCGCTTTCCCGGTGCAGCTGGTAGAGCAGCATATCGGAAAAATCATCTGTCTCAAGAAAAGCCCCTTTTGCTGCGGCCGCTTCAAGGATCGTCCGGGAAGCGGCAGGAACAGAACTTTCCGGAAGCGGCTTTCCGGCAAGAAGCAGATGCCGGATCGCCTCTGCGGACAGAAATACCGTGCCGGCCTTATCTGCTGCGGTATCGTGGTAGCCGGCCCCGCTTCGGCGGATCGTGGCCGGGCGAATAGCGGATGCCTGGCGTCGAAGGGCAAGGAGGTATTCCAGTCCCAGGATGTTGTTCGGGCCGGCAAGAAAATCCGCGGCAGCCGCGTCCTGGCCGGAGAGAGCGTTGCGGCCTTCTTTTTCAGCCATACGGGCAAGGGCAAGCGCCCGGGCTTTTGGAAAGGCAAAGCCCTGCCGCAGATACTCCTGCAGGAGATCTTTAAAGGCCTGCGGCTCGTCAAAGAGGATATCGGCAGCGGCTGTGAACGGTGCAAGATCGCCTGCCTCGCTGCCAAACCAGAGTTCATCCACAACGCCAAGGGCAGAGAGCAGAGAGACGGCACTCTCGGCAAAGCGCCGGGCACTGCCGCAGGCAGCGGCAAGGGGCAGCTCCAGCACAAGGTCAGCACCCCCTGCCAGGGCCATCTCTGTCCGGCTGTACTTATCCACGAGAGCCGGCGCTCCCCGCTGGACAAAATCGCCGCTCATGATGACGACGCAGAAGTCCGCGCCGGACGCGAGGCGGGCCTGCTCCAGAAGATGCGCATGCCCCTGATGGAACGGATTGAATTCTGCGATGATGCCAATGGTTTTCATCTGATATCGGGCGGCGCTGTGGCCGTTTCCTTTCCTGGGATTCTATTCCTGCAGCTGGCCGTAAGGTCTGGGATCGCTGCTGCAGATGGCGAAGGCCAAAGCTGCAGGAAGCAGAGCCAAAAGCTGCAGGAAGCAGAGGCCAAAGCGCAAGTTTATTTGACGCGCAATACAGCACTGCCTATGTTACAATAGCCTTCAGCGAATCTATCATAGCATATTTTGTTCGCTTCGCACAGCATACAGGGCGTATGCAAAAGAAAAAGCCCTGAAGATTCGTGCGTTTGTCGTGCAAGGTTTTTTTCGCATCGACTTGTTTCGAAAAGTCGATTGGTATATACTCTAATATGAATGTTTGCGCGTCACGCGCTTATTTGGAAAGGAGTCCAGTCATGGCATTTATTGACAAGATCAAGGAAAGAGCAAAAGCAGATAAGAAAACGATCGTATTACCGGAGTCGATGGACAAGAGGACCTATGAGGCCGCTGTAAAGTGCACGAAAGAGGGCATTGCTGATATCGTCCTCATCGGTACACCTGAGCAGATCGCAGAGCATGGCGCAGGCTTTGACCTGACCGGCATCCGCGTCGTCGATCCCTTTACCGATCCGAACCGCCAGAAATATATCGACAAGTTCGTCGAGCTGCGCGGTGCCAAGGGCGTGACTCCCGAGAGTGCCGAGAAGCAGATGACCGAGGATTATATGTACTATGCATGTCTGATGTGCAAGTGCGGCGACGCTGACGGCGTTGTTTCCGGTGCCTGCCATTCCACGGCCAACACCATCCGTCCGGCTCTGCAGATCATCAAGACCGCCAAGGGCGCAAAGATGGTCTCCGCTTTCTTTGTTATCGACGTTCCGAACTGCGAGTACGGCGCTGACGGCACCTTCATTTTCGCAGACAGCGGTCTGAACCAGGATCCCGATTCCGAGCAGCTTGCAGCTATCGCCAACGATTCTGCAAAGAGCTTCCGTCAGCTGGTCCAGGTCGAGCCCATCACCGCATTTATTTCCCATTCCACCAAGGGAAGCGCAAAGCATGCACTGGTCGACAAGGTCGTCAATGCCGTTAACATCGCCCATGAGGAGTATCCGGAGCTGGTATGCGACGGTGAGCTTCAGGTCGATGCCGCCATCGTTCCCTCTGTCGGCGCATCCAAGGCTCCCGGCAGCCCGGTCGCAGGCAAGGCAAACGTCCTTATCTTCCCGAACCTCGACTGCGGAAACAGCGCATACAAGCTGGCCCAGAGACTGGCAAAGGCTGACGCCTTCGGACCTGTCCTTCAGGGTATCGCCTGCCCGGTCAATGACCTTTCCAGAGGCTGCTTTGCCGATGATATCGTTGGCGTAGTTGCCATCACCGCTGTACAGGCAATGTAAAAAATCGAGAAAAACAACCAGATCCAGGAGGAAAATACACAATGAAAGTACTGATTATCAACTGCGGAAGCTCTTCTCTTAAATATCAGCTGATCGATTCCGAGACCGAGCAGGTTCTGGCAAAGGGTCTGTGCGAGCGTATCGGCATCGACGGAAGACTGGTCTACCAGAAGGCCGGCTGCGACAAGGAGATCACCGAGGCTTCCATGCCCACTCACAATGAGGCCATCGCCATGGTTCTTGACGCTCTGACCAACGACAAGACCGGCGCCATCTCCGATCTTAAGGAGATCGAGGCCATCGGCCATCGTGTCGTCCATGGCGGCGAGAAGTTCGCTTCTTCCGTATTGGTAACCGATGATATGATCAAGGCTGTCGAGGAGTGCGCAGACCTGGCTCCGCTGCACAATCCGGCAAACCTTATCGGCATCAATGTCTGCTCCAAGCTGATGCCCGGCGTACCGCAGGTCGGCGTGTTCGATACCGCTTTCCATCAGACCATGCCGGAGAAGGCATTCAAATATGCCATCCCCACCGAGTACTATGAGCAGTATGGCATCCGTAAATACGGTTTCCACGGCACAAGCCACAGCTTTGTTTCCAAAGAGGCTGCAAAGTTCCTGGGCAAGGATATCAACAACAGCAAGATCATCGTCTGCCATCTGGGCAACGGCGCTTCCATCAGCGCAGTTGTCAACGGCAAGTGCGTGGATACCAGCATGGGCCTGACTCCTCTGGCCGGTCTGGCTATGGGAACCCGCTCTGGCGATCTGGATCCCTCTGTTGTCGAGTTCCTCGGCAAGAAGCTGAATCTGGATGCTTCCGGCGTCCTGAACATCCTGAACAAGAAGTCTGGTGTGTTCGGTCTGTCCAGAGGCCTTTCCAGTGATTTCCGTGACCTTGAGGCAGCAGCAGAGGCCGGCAACCATGACGCACAGGTTGCTCTGGAGGTCTTTGTATATCGTGTCGTCACCACCATCGGCTCCTATGTAGCTGCCATGGACGGTGTAGATACCATCGCCTTCACCGCCGGTATCGGTGAGAACGACGGTCATGTCCGCGCAGAGGTCATGAAGAACTTCCACTACCTTGGCATCGAGATCGATGCAGAGAAGAACAGCATCCGCGGCGAGAACGTAAAGATCTCCACCGACGATTCCAAGGTCGACGTTGTCGTTATCCCGACCAACGAAGAGCTTGCGATCTGCCGTGATACGGTAGCGATCCTTTCCAAGTAATATACCTTTTCGCTGCAGGACAGAAGAGGACAGGGATCTTTTGATATTCGAAAGATTCTGCTTGACATCCCATGCCCCTCTGTGTATAATCGAAAAGTGCGATTGAGAAAATCGGTTTATTTTGAATATAGGGAAGTATGAGGAGGTGTTATTATGTCCATCTGTCCAAAAAATAAATCATCCAAGTCCCATAGAGATCAGAGAAGAGCAAACTGGAAAATGTCTGTTCCGAATCTGGTAAAATGCAGCAAATGTGGAGCACTTACACTGCCTCATCGTGTCTGCAAGGCTTGCGGAACCTACAACAAGAGACAGGTTGTCCAGGTCGAGGACTGATAGCGAATCATTCAGGGCTGTCGCAATAGCGGCAGCCCTTTTTTGCGCGATGAGGCCGGTGAGCGGCCGCCAAGCTTGCTTGAGCGGCCATTCGATGGCCAACGTACATCGAGCGTCTGTGCCGCGAGATGTGCGCATCGCATCGGATGGGGCGCAGTCCGTCCATCCAATCGCGAGAAGACCGGTCTTTCCGGAAACGCTGTTTTTTCATAAGGAAGGAAAAGCTGGAACAAAAGACGGGAACAAAGGGATTCCTGCATCGCCAGACCTCACGATTTGACAGTTATATGGACGGCGTGCTATAATCTTTTAATCCATGAAATAAAACCGCAAAACAAATGTAACACTCATGCAAAAGGGGATGATAAAGATGAGACGAATGAGATCTGCGGCTGCAGCCGCCGCCGCGATTTTTTCAGCAGTTCTGCTGACAGGCTGTTCGCTGGCCGGCAGCGCCCAGAAGCTGTTCAATGGTACGGTCGCTGACGGGGGAGAGTCTGTGAAAGCAGCGTCTGTGGACGGTATCGTAGTCAAGCCTGAGACGATCGATCTGAGTATTCCGGCACCGGAATTTGCGGCAGAACTGACCGGCACCACCAATGTGGCGGTCGGCACTGTTGTGACCCTTGACGGGACGGCAGCCGTTTCTGACGGCGGCACGGTGACCTATCAGTGGTACAGCAACTCGGTCGAGAAGAACGGCGGTGGTACCCTGATCCCGGGTGCGACGGAGGCGACTTATACGCCGGATACCTCGGAAGGCCGTACGACCTTCTATTATGTCGTTGCAGCCAACAACCACAATGAGCTGGTCAACAAGGTCACCAGCGGACTCCATACGGTGCGTGTATGGGACAATATGTACTGGCAGCAGAATGCCGACAACGGCGGCTTCCAGTATCTGAACCGCGCGGACGGCACCTATCCGACCAACACCTCCATGGAGATCGACGGCGTGCAGTATTCCTTTAATGATGAAGGATATGCCGTCGATGAAAAGGGCGGCTATGTCAACGTAGCTGAAATTGCAGGTGTAGAGCAGCCGGCCGAGGAGGCTCCCGCAGAGGAGGCACCGGCAGAGGAAACAGAGGCAAAATCTGCTTCCGAAGAGAAGGAAGCTGCAGAAGAGAAACCTGCGGAAGAGGAAGTAAAAGCAGAATCCGTCTCGGCTGCATCTGAAGGTTGACCGGTAGGCAGGCCTTGCTGACCTGCTGCATGGAATGATCGGGAGAAATGCGTGATGAGTGAATATGTAAGGATAGCACTGGATGCCATGGGAGGCGACAATGCGCCTTCTGAGCAGGTAAAGGGAGCGGTTGAAGCTCTGCAGGCGGACGAGAGGGTCTTTGTCATCCTGGTCGGCCGTGAGGTCATCATCCGGGGAGAGCTGTCAAAGCATCAGTACCCGAAGGACAGAGTACGCATCGTGGATGCGCCTGAGGTGATCGAGACCGGAGAGCCTCCGGTAAAGGCGATCCAGAGCAAGAGGAATTCTTCTCTTGTCATGGGCCTTCAGCTGGTCCATCAGGGAGAGGCGGATGCCTTTGTATCCTCCGGAAGCACCGGTGCGGTTCTGGTCGGCGGTCAGGCGATCGTCAAGAAGATCCGCGGTATCCAGCGTGCGCCTCTGGCCCCGCTGATCCCGACGGCAAATGGTGCCTCGCTCCTGATCGACTGCGGAGCCAGTGTGGATGCAAGACCGTCTCATCTGGTGCAGTTTGCCGTGATCGGATCCATCTATATGAAAAATGTCATGGGCATCGAAAACCCCAGGGTCGGCCTGGTCAATATCGGAGCCGAGGAGGAGAAGGGCAATGCGCTCTGCAAGGAGACCTACCCCCTGCTTTCGGCCTGCCCGGATATCAATTTTATCGGAAATGTTGAGGCAAGGGATATCCCCTACGGCGCGGCAGACGTATATGTTACGGAGGCGTTTGTCGGCAACGTGATCCTGAAGATGTACGAGGGCGTCGGCTCTGTGATGCTCAAGGAGATCAAGGGAGCGCTGATGAGCAGCCTCAAGTCAAAGATCGGTGCGCTGCTGATCAAAGGCGCACTGAAAACCACATTAAAGAAATTTGATTCTGGCAGCTACGGCGGAGCGCCTCTTCTGGGCCTTAAAGGACTTGTTGTCAAGACCCACGGAAGTGCCAAGGCAAATGAGGTGAAGAATACGATCCTCCAGTGCCTGCAGTTCAAGGAAGAGGATGTCAACGGCAAGATACAGGAGTATCTGGCTGCACAGAAGACAGCTGAAGGAGAGACATGAATCCACGCGAAAATGCGTCAGAACATACCGGTGCAGACCGGGAGCTGGAATTTGTCCGGCAGACAGTAGCCAGAGTTCTTCATCTGGATGCGCGGGAGCTTGACGGGGAGACCGCCTTTGACAGCGATCTGGGCGCCGACTCCATCGACCTCTGCCAGGTCGTGACGGAAGCCGAACAGCATTTCGGGATCCGGATCACCGAGGAGGAGGCAGGAGATGTCACCTCGCTGGGTGGACTGGCCGGGCTGATCCGGAAAAAACAGCTGGAAAACAGAGAATGATCCGGAACAAAAAGCGGATGCAGCAGCAAAGACAGATCAGGAAGATCCTGCCTTGCTGAGCATCCGCTTCTTTTTTCTTCTGATCAGAGTATAGACAGATCAGAAATTCACGGTTAAAATAGCAGGGTACTCTACGATGGAATTATCGTGGGTCAGTATGTAATTTAGCAGGATGGATGCATTCATCGGGCGGACAGAATGGAGAACAGCTTTCCTATGACAGAGGATATACGAAAAATCAGGCAAAACCTGAAGAGGCTTGAGGACAGGATCGGGTATCATTTCACCGATATCAGCTGGCTGGAGACAGCCATGCGGCACAGCTCCTGGACAAACGAACATGGCCTGGGCCATATCGGCTGCAATGAGCGGATCGAATTTCTCGGTGACGCTGTTCTGGAGCTGGTCTCCAGTGAATATCTCTATGATGCCTTTCCGGATATGGCGGAGGGCAGACTGACAAAGCTTCGGGCCAGCCTGGTGTGTGAGCCGACGCTTGCCTTCGATGCCAGGGCCTTTGGCCTTCAGGAATTCCTTCTTCTGGGAAAGGGCGAAGAGCAGACCGGCGGCAGGGAGCGGGACTCGATCATATCCGATGCATTGGAATCGGTGATCGGCGCGATCTTCAAGGATGGCGGCCTTGTTCCTGCCAGGAAATTTATCCTGCGGTTCATCATGAATGATATCGAGAACAAAAAGCTGTTCTATGACAGCAAGTCCGTGCTCCAGGAAATGATCCAGGCAAAGGGAAACAGCGTTCTGGAATACGACATCCTGGATATCACAGGCCCCCAGCACGACATGCAGTTTACCGCAGAGGTAAAGCTGGACGGCGCTGTGATCGGAAAAGGTAAGGGACATTCCAAAAAAACAGCCGAGCAGCAGGCCGCCTACCAGGCGATCCTTGGCCTGAAGCGGCAGGATGGGTAAAAAGGACAACTATGTATTTAAAGTCTATCGAGATGCAGGGATTCAAATCCTTTGCCGGAAAAACAAAGCTTGATTTTCATAACGGCGTGACCGGCATCGTGGGTCCCAACGGAAGCGGAAAGAGCAATGTCGGCGACGCGGTCCGCTGGGTCCTTGGCGAGCAGAGCGCAAAGCAGCTCCGCGGCGGCAATATGCAGGACGTTATCTTTGCCGGCACGGAGGCGAGAAAACCGCTGGGCTATGCCTCGGTGGCCATCACGCTGGATAACGGCGACCGGAAGCTGAATCTGGACGCGGATGAGATCACCGTCACACGGCGGCTTTACCGTTCCGGTGAGAGTGAATACCTTCTGAATGGAAGAAACTGCCGGCTTCGGGATATCAATGAGCTGTTTTATGATACCGGAATCGGCAAGGAGGGCTATTCGATCATCGGCCAGGGCCAGATCGACAAGATCCTTTCCGGAAAGCCGGATGACAGAAGAGAGCTCTTTGACGAGGCAGCTGGCATTGTAAAATTTAAGCGCAGAAAAGCAGCTTCTCTGAAAAAGCTGGAGGAGGAGCAGAGCAACCTGGTCCGTGTCACGGATATCCTCTCCGAGATCACCAGGCAGCTGGGGCCCCTGGAGCGGCAGGCAAAAAAGGCCGAGGAGTACCTGGGAAAGCGGGACCATCTCCGGGATATGGAGATCCGCCTGTTCCAGATCGACACAAAGAGAAACGAGGAACAGCTGACAGAGCTGGCAGACAGCCGGAAGATCGCCGGCGACCAGCTGGCAGAGCTAGATGCTGCTCTGGAGCAGACCCGTGCCGAATATGACCGTGTCGAGAAGGAGATCGACGCTCTGGATACCCGGATCCGCGAAAAGCGGGAGGAAAGCCAGAGTGCCGCTCTGCAGCGTGAGCAGGCAGACGGCCAGGTCAATGTCCTCCGGGAGCAGATCCGTGCTTTTGAAGCCAACCGGAAGATCTACGAGGAGCGGCTGGCCGCGATCGACGAGGAAACCAGCAGCCGCCGGGCAGGTGAGGACGCCCAGCGGGAGGAGAGAAAACAGCTTCTCGACCAGCTGGAGGCAGCCAGGGTCGAGAAGGAAGCAAAGGAGCAGGAGGTCTCCCGCCTCAATGCGGAGATCGAAGGCCGCAGCAGGGAGACGGAGCAGAGCCGCAAGGAGACCATCGAGCTTCTGAACAGCCGGTCCTCCATCAAGACCAGGATCCAGCGCTACGACACGATGCTGGAGCAGATCGGGATCCGCCGTTCCGAGCAGAATTCCCGTATGCTGCAGATGCGAAGTGAGGGCAGCAAGGGGATGGAAAAGCTGTCCGCCCTTGAGGAGGAACTAAAGCGTATCTCCGGCGAGGTAGCAGCAAAGCGGGAGGAGATCACGGCTGCGGAAAAGCAGGAGGTTCAGCTTAAACTCCTGATCAACGAGCAGAACCGGCAGCTGGAGGCCGCCCAGACATCCTTCCACAGGGAGTCCTCCCGGCTGGAGTCCTTAAAGAATATCACCGAGCGTTATGAGGGATACGGCAACAGCATAAAGAAGGTCATGGAGCAGAAGGAAAACAATCCGGGCATCCATGGCGTTATTGCCGATCTGATCAAGACACAGAAAAAGTACGAGACCGCCATCGAGACCGCCCTTGGCGGCTCGCTGCAGAACATTGTTACAGACAATGAGGCGACGGCCAAGTATCTGATCGAGTACCTGAAACGGGGACACTTCGGCCGGGCGACCTTCCTGCCCCTGACCGCGATGCGCGAGGATCAGGGCTTTGAAAACCGGGAGGTCCTGAAGGAAAACGGCGTCATCGGCAAGGCGGACGAGCTGGTGAGCTGCGACAAGATCTACCGCGGGGTCGCCAGACGTCTGCTGGGCAGGACCGTCGTGGTGGATACCATCGACCACGCAATCGGCATCAGCCGGAAATACCGGCAGAGCGTGCGGATGGTCACGCTTGAGGGAGAGCTTCTCTCCCCCGGCGGCTCCATGACCGGCGGTTCCTTTAAATACAACAGCAACCTTTTGGGCAGGCGCAGGCAGATCCAGGAGCTGGAGAGCAGCGTAAAGGCCCTGAAAAAGGAGACCGAGGAGCTGTCTGCTTCCATCGAAGAGAACCGGATCAGAAGAAACAAGATCCGGGCGCTCCTTTCCGAAAAGAATGATGAGCTGCAGAAGCTCTACCTGGAGCAGAACACCGCCAAGCTGAACTGGGATGCCGGCAAGGAACGGGCGGATGCTCTGGGCGCGGAATACCAGAAGCTGCAAAAGGAGCTTTTGGAGATCGAGAACCAGGTCGCCGAGATCACCGACAAGAGGGGCAATATCCGGACCGAGCTGGAATCCTCCCAGACAGAGGAGAAGGCCCTGGAGGATCGGATCCGTTCCCTGAGCGATGAGACGGAGATCCTCCGCGGACAGGAGCAGCAGGCGGCAAAGGCACAGGACGAGGCAAGGCTCGTCTACGCAAACCTGCAGCAGCAGGCCGCCTTTATAAAAGAGAGGATCGCCACCGCGGAAAGCGAGCTTGCCCGTCTGGAAGAGGAGAGGGAAAACGCCTCCCGCGGCCTTCTGCAGGAGAGCGGCGACGCAGACAAAAAGCAGCTGCTGATCGATGATCTGGAGAAGGAGATCCAGCGTCTGTCCGCAGAGATCGAGGAATGCAGCAGCGAGGCTGCCAGACGGCAGGAGGAAAAGGATGCCCTGAACCAGGAGCACCGCGCATTCTTTGAGCGGAGAGATGAACTGGCCGGACAGAAGAGCGAGATGGAAAAGGAGATCTTTCGGCTGGAAAACCAGATCGAACGGCTGCAGGAACAGATGGAGTCCCAGGTCAACTACCTGTACGAGGAGTACCAGATCACACCCGATCAGGCAGAAGCCGTCACCTTCAGCGATATGCCCGAGCGCACGCCGCTGAAAAAGGAGATCGCGGAGGTCAAGGGCGAGATCAAGGCTCTTGGCAGCATCAATGTCAATGCTGTCGAGGAGTACCGGGAGCTAAAGGAACGGCACGACTTCCTTTCGGCACAGCACGAGGACCTGGTCAAGGCGGCAGAGCAGCTGCAGGGGATCATCAAGGAGCTCGACGAGGGCATGCGCCGGCAGTTCCGCGAGCGGTTTGATCAGATCCGCGTGGAATTTGACAAGGTCTTCCGCCAGCTCTTTGGCGGCGGAAAGGGAACCCTCGAGCTGATCGAGGGCGAGGATATCCTGGAATCCGGCATCGTGATCATCTCCCAGCCGCCGGGGAAAAAGCTGCAGAACATGATGCAGCTCTCGGGCGGAGAAAAGGCACTGACGGCGATCGCGCTGCTGTTTGCGATCCAGAACCTGAAGCCGTCACCCTTCTGTCTGCTGGATGAGATCGAGGCTGCTCTGGACGACAACAACGTTGGCCGTTTTGCGAAATATCTGCACAAGCTGACAAAGAATACCCAGTTTATCGTGATCACCCACAGACGAGGGACCATGGCCGCGGCAGACCGGCTGTACGGCATCACCATGCAGGAGAAGGGCGTATCGGCGCTGGTCTCCGTAAACCTCGTGGAGGCTCAGCTGGATAATTAAAAGGAGGATTCCCATGGCAGAAGAAAAAAGACCGGGTTTTTTTGCCCGGCTGTTTGGCGGACTGACCAAGTCAAGAAACCAGATAAAGGAAAATCTGGACGAGGCCTTTGGCTGCTCCGTGATCGACGAGGATTTTTATGAGGCCCTTGAAGAGGCGCTGGTCGCCAGCGATATGGGCATCGAGACGACGGAGACCGTTATCGAGAACCTCCGGGAGATCGTCGAGGATCTGGAGCTGACAAAGCCGGCAGACTGCAAGAAATATATGGTGGACTGCTTCCGGCAGCAGATGAAGGTGGGCAATACCGCCTATGAGTTTGAGGACAGGACCTCCGTTGTGCTGGTGGTCGGTGTCAACGGCGTAGGCAAGACCACGACCATCGGAAAGCTGGCCGCAAAGCTGAAGGCCAAAAGAAAGAAGGTCATGATCGCCGCCGCGGATACCTTCCGGGCAGCGGCGACCGAACAGCTGACCGTATGGGCCCAGAGAGCCGGCGCAGACATCATCACCGGCCAGGAGGGTGCCGATCCGGCTTCTGTGGTGTACGATGCCGTCAACGCGGCAAAATCCCGCAAGGCGGATGTGCTCCTGATCGATACGGCCGGACGTCTGCACAACAAAAAGAATCTTATGGAAGAGCTGCGGAAGATCTACCGGATCCTGGAGCGGTCCTATCCGGAGGCTTACCTCGAGACGCTTCTTGTGCTGGACGGGACGACGGGACAGAACGCGATCCTGCAGGCAAGGAGCTTTGCCGAGGTGGCGGACATCACCGGTCTTGTGATCACCAAGCTGGACGGAACCGCAAAGGGCGGCATTGCCGTGGCGGTCCAGTCTGAGCTGGAGATCCCCGTAAAGTATATCGGCGTGGGCGAGCAGATCGACGATCTGCAGAAATTCGATCCGCAGGCCTTTGTGGAGGCACTGTTTGATACAAAGTAAGAGGGAGATGGCGAAATGAGCCGGGAAGAAATGCTGACACTGGAAAAATTTGAGGAGGCGTCAGAGATCGTGCGGAAGGTCACCGCAGAGACCTCACTGATCTACAGTGAGTACCTCAGCCAGATGACCGGAAACCGGGTCTATCTCAAGCCGGAAAATATGCAGGTGACTGGGGCTTACAAGATCCGCGGCGCCTATTACAAGATCAGTACCATGAGCCAGGAGGAGAGGGACAGAGGCCTGATCACCTCGTCCGCAGGCAACCATGCCCAGGGTGTGGCCTACGCGGCCAGAGCCTTTGGGTGCAAGGCCGTCATCGTCATGCCGACCACGACGCCGCTCATCAAGATCGAGAGGACCCGCTCCTACGGCGCCGAGGTCGTGCTGTACGGCGATGTCTACGACGATGCCTATCACCGGGCACTGGAACTGGCCAAGGAGAACGGCTACACCTTCATCCATCCCTTTGATGACCTGACGGTGGCAACGGGACAGGGCACTATTGCCATGGAGATCGTAAAGGATCTTCCGGCGGTGGATATCATCCTGGTTCCCATCGGAGGCGGTGGTCTGGCGACCGGTGTCTCCACCCTGGCAAAGCTGCTGAACCCAAAGATCCGGGTCATCGGCGTGGAACCGGCCGGGGCAAACTGCATGCAGGAATCCATCAAACAGGGTGAGGTGGTGGAGCTTCCCTCCATCAATACGATCGCAGACGGCACTGCCGTAAAGCGTCCCGGTGAGAAAATCTTTCCCTACATTCAGCAGAATCTGGATGATATCATCACCGTGGAGGATCACGAGCTGGTGGTCGCCTTCCTGGATATGGTGGAAAACCACAAGATGATCGTCGAAAACTCCGGCCTGCTGACGGTGGCAGCCTTAAAGCATCTGGAGGAAAAGGGAAAGCGGGTGGCTGCCGTCATGAGCGGCGGCAACATGGATGTCATCACCATGTCCTCTGTGGTCCAGAACGGCCTGATCGCCCGCGACAGGATCTTTACCGTATCGACCCTGCTTCCGGACCGTCCGGGCGAGCTGGTTCGGGTATCCACGGTCATCGCGGAGCTTAAGGGCAACGTCATCAAGCTGGAGCACAACCAGTTCTACAGCACCAACCGCAGCGCCGAGGTGGAGCTGCGCATCACGATGGAGGCCTACGGCACCGCGCACAAGCAGTCCATTCTCGAGGCCCTCGATAAGGCCGGCTTCCGTCCGCAGATCGTGAGGACGACACTGTAAGATGAACAAGCCAAAGGTCAATTATCAGATAGAGCTTGACCGGATCCTGGAAAAGCTGCAGGCAGAAGGAAAACGGCCGAAGCTGCTGCTGCACAGCTGCTGCGCGCCCTGCAGCAGCTATGTTCTGGAATATCTTTCGCCCAGATTCGAGATCGTTGATTTTTATTACAATCCGAACATCTCGCCGGAGAGTGAGTACCGCAAGCGGGTCTGTGAGATCCAGAGACTGATCGGGGAGATGCCGCTAAGGGCGGATGTCACCTTTGTGGAGGGGCGCTACGATCCGGAGCGGTTTTATGCCATGGCAAGAGGCCTGGAGGACTGCCCCGAGGGCGGCGAGCGCTGCTTTCGGTGCTATGCGATGCGGCTTCGGGAAGCGGCCCAAAAGGCAGCGGAGCTTGGCTGTGACTATTTCACGACGACCCTCTCGATCAGTCCGCTAAAGAACGCACAGAAGCTCAACGAGATCGGGCTGGCTCTTGCCGGCGAATACGGCGTGCCCTATCTGGTGTCGGATTTCAAAAAAAGAAACGGGTACAAACGGTCGATCGAGCTGTCCGCGGAGTACGGACTGTACCGGCAGAATTACTGCGGGTGCGTGTACTCAAAGCGGGATGCGGCCGGGCAGGAAGAGAAGTAAGAAAAGCAGGCCTGCAAAAAAAGCAAGGCTGAAATGATGTAATTTGAAAGGAGTGCTCGCATGGCACAGTTATGGGGTGGACGATTCACCAAGGAGACAGACCAGCTGGTCTATATTTTTAATGCCTCCATCACCTTTGACCGCAGATTCTGGAAGCAGGATATCCAGGGAAGCATGGCGCATGTAAAGATGCTGTCCCGTCAGGGCATCCTCACCAAAGAGGAGGAGCAGCAGATCCTGGAGGGACTTTCCGGGATCGCAGCGGATGTGGAGAGCGGAGCACTCGAGATCACCGAGGAGTATGAGGATATCCACAGCTTTGTGGAGGCAAACCTGATCAGCCGGATCGGCGACGCCGGGAAAAAGCTGCATACCGGCAGAAGCCGGAACGACCAGGTCGCCCTGGATATGCGCCTCTATTGCAGGGACGAGATCGATGCCATAGATGAGCTGGAAAAACAGCTGCTCCTTGTCATCGAGCGGATCATGGAGGAGAATACCGAGACCTATATGCCGGGCTTTACCCATCTGCAGAAGGCCCAGCCGGTCACCCTGGCCCATCATTTCGGGGCCTATTTTGAGATGTTCCGGAGAGACAGAGGCCGCCTTGCCGATATCCGGAAGCGGATGAATGTCTGTCCCCTGGGGGCAGGCGCTCTTGCAGGCACGACCTATCCGCTGGATCGGAGCTGTACGGCAGAGCTGCTCGGCTTTGATGAGCCCACAGCCAACAGCATGGATTCGGTATCTGACCGGGATTATGTGATCGAGCTTCTGGGCGCCCTTTCCACGGTGATGATGCATCTGTCCCGCTTCAGCGAGGAGATCTGCATCTGGAATTCCAATGAGTACCGGTTTGTGGAGATCGATGATGCCTACAGTACGGGAAGCTCCATCATGCCCCAGAAAAAGAATCCGGATATCGCCGAGCTGGTCAGAGGAAAGACCGGCAGGGTATACGGCGCGCTGATGCAGATCCTGACCTCGATGAAGGGACTCCCCTTAGCTTACAACAAGGACATGCAGGAGGATAAGGAGCTGACATTTGACGCTATCGATACGGTCAAGGGCTGCCTTGCTCTTTTTGCCGGCATGCTCGACACCATGAAATTCCGCGGGGAGGTCATGGAGGAATCGGCAAAGAAGGGCTTTACAAACGCTACGGATGCTGCCGATTATCTGGTTTTGAAGGGCATTCCCTTCCGGGATGCGCATGGCATCATCGGACGTATGGTCCTGGCCTGCATCGAAAAAGACTGCGCGCTGGATGATCTGACCCTGGAGGAATTCCGCAGCTTCTCGGAAGCCTTTGACGAGGACGTCTACGAGGCCATCAGCATGCGCACCTGCGTGGAGCGGAGAAATACCGCTGGCGCACCGGGGCCTGCGGCGATCCAGGAGGAGATCCGCAGAAACCGGGCGTATCTCGGCCTCTAAATCGTCAGATTTCCTGTTGATTATTGCAGGGGAAAGAATTATTATAAGGAAACAAACGGATCAGCCGTTAAAAATCGTTATCGGCTGCCCGGGCAGGCATAGCTGCCCTGCTGCGGAGCAGATCAGATTTCTTCAGGAACAGGAGCACTATAGTTATGGAGAAGAAATTAAAAGTTGGTATTCTTGGCGCTACCGGAATGGTCGGACAGCGTTTTGTCACTCTGATGGATGGCCATCCCTGGTTTGAGGTCACAGCACTGGCAGCCAGCGCAAGAAGCGCGGGCATGACCTACGAGGAGGCTGTCGGCAGCAGATGGAAGATGGAGACTCCCATGCCGGACTATGTAAAGGGCATGCCGGTCCTCAACATCCAGGAGATCGAAACCATTGCGGATAAGGTCGATTTCGTTTTCTGCGCCCTGAACATGGGCAAGGAGGAGATCCGCGAGATCGAGTACGCCTATGCAAAGGCAGAGGTGCCCGTTGTCTCCAACAACAGTGCCCACCGCTGGACACCGGATGTGCCGATGGTCGTTCCGGAGATCAACGATGATCATTTTGATGTTATCGAATCCCAGAAAAAGCGCCTTGGCACGACCCGCGGTTTTATCGCCGTAAAGCCGAACTGCTCGATCCAGAGCTATACACCTGCTCTCACAGCATGGAAGAAATTCGAGCCCTATGAGGTGGTCGCCACCACTTATCAGGCGATCTCCGGTGCCGGAAAGACCTTTAAGGACTGGCCGGAGATGGTCGGGAACATCATTCCCTACATCGGCGGCGAGGAGGAGAAGAGCGAGATGGAGCCCCTTCGTATCTGGGGCCATATCGAGAACGGCGAGATCGTCAAGGCAGATGACATCAAGATCACGACCCAGTGCATCCGCGTGCCGGTGCTGAACGGCCATACCGCCGCGGTCTTTGTCAAATTCCGCAAGGATCCCACCTTCGAGGAGCTGGTTCAGGCCCTGAATGACTTCAAGGGTTATCCACAGGAGCATGATCTGCCCAGCGCACCGAAGCAGTTTATCACCTATCTGACAGAGGACAACCGTCCCCAGGTCGCCCTGGATGTCAACATTGAGAAGGGCATGGGCGTGACGGTCGGCCGTTTGCGCCGGGATTCCGTCTACGACTGGAAGTTTGTCGGCCTGTCCCACAATACCCTGCGCGGAGCCGCAGGCGGTGCCGTTCTCTGTGCGGAGACCCTGGTATCCAAGGGCTTTATCACCGCAAAATAAGTGCTGCCCATCGGACAGAGATTTGACGCATATGCCGCACAAAAAGAGCGGATGCCCTGCGTGCGGCGCGTCAGGAACGCCGAGCCGTTCCATAATACTTTAAAACCTGCAGGAGGATATTGTGCCGAAATCATTATATATTGCAGAGAAACCCAGCGTTGCCCAGGAATTTGCGAAGGCACTTCACGAGAACCTGGCACGGCGTGACGGCTATCTGGAATCGGAGAACAGCATCGTGACCTGGTGTGTCGGACATCTGATCACCATGAGCTATCCGGACAAGTATGACGAGAAGTATAAGAAGTGGTCCTTTGAGACCCTTCCCTTTCTTCCCCGGGAATTTAAATATGAAGTGATCGGCTCCGTTAAAAAGCAATATCAGATTGTACGTGGTCTGCTCAACCGTGAGGATGTGCAGACCATTTATGTATGCACCGACTCCGGGCGGGAGGGAGAATACATCTACCGTCTGGTGGCCATGATGGCCGGGGTGCCGCAGAGCAAGACACAAAAGAGGGTCTGGATCGATTCCCAGACCGAGGAGGAGATCCTGCGCGGCATCCGCGAGGCAAAGGATCTTTCGGTCTATGACCATCTCTCTGATGCCGCTTACCTGCGTGCCAGGGAGGATTACCTGATGGGCATCAACTTTTCCCGGGCACTTTCCATCCGCTATGCCGGCGATGTGACCAACTACCTGGGCGGAAAATATACGCCCATCGCCGTCGGCCGGGTCATGACCTGTGTCCTTGGCATGGTCGTCCGGAGAGAGCGGGAGATCCGCAGCTTTGTGAAAACCCCATTTTACCGTGTCCTGGCAAAGCTGGAGTACAAAGGCCATTCCTTTGACGGTGAGTGGCGTGCGGTGCAGGGAAGCCGGTATTTCGAATCCCCCGCTCTGTACAAGGAAAACGGCTTTCGGAAAAGAGAGGATGCCGAGCAGCTGATCCAGATGCTGCAGACGGTGGATCCGCAAAAGGCCGTGGTGGTGAAGGCGGAAAAGAAGACCACAAAAAAGAATCCTCCGCTGCTGTACAATCTGGCGGAGATCCAGAACGACTGCTCCCGCTATTTCAAGATCAGCCCGGATAATACACTAAATGTGATCCAGGAGCTGTACGAGAAAAAACTGGTTACCTATCCCCGTACGGATGCCAGGGTGCTTTCCTCGGCCATTGCCAAGGAGATCGGCCGGAACATCTCAGGGCTGCGCGGCTATGGTCCTGCAGGGGAATTTGCCTCCGAGATCATGGAAAACGGCTCCTATAAGGGGATCGGAAAGACTAGATATACCGATGACAAGCAGATCACCGATCACTATGCCATCATCCCCACAGGCCAGGGGCTTTCGGCGTTGAAAAGCCTGCCGCCGCTTTCTCAGAAGGTCTATGACCTGATCGTGCGGCGTTTCCTCGGCATTTTCTATCCGCCGGCGGTCTACCAGAAGGTCAGCATCGAGTCCCAGATCGGTACCGAACATTTCTTTTCCAATTTCAGCGTGCTGACGGAGGAGGGCTATCTGAAAGTTGCTTACCGCCCGGAAAAGAGCAGCGCTTCCGGTTCCGGAAACGGCGATGCCGCAGCCGGTGCAGACAAGGCTTCCGGGGTGAAGGACACGCAGGAGGCTTCAAAAAATGAGAGCGAAGCTGCAGAGGCAGAGGTGGACCAGGAGTTCCTGGAGACCCTCCGTTCGCTCCGAAAGGGAAGCAGCCTGGATGTAAACGGATACGAGATCAAGGAGGGCGAGACATCGCCGCCGAAGCGCTACACCTCAGGCTCGATGATCCTGGCGATGGAGAATGCCGGCCAGCTGATCGAAGACGACGAGCTGCGAGAGCAGATCAAGGGAAGCGGCATCGGCACATCGGCGACCCGGGCAGAGATCCTGAAAAAGCTGTTCAACATCAGCTATCTTTCCCTAAACAAGAAGACGCAGGTGATCACCCCGACCCAGCTGGGCGAGATGGTCTATGACGTGGTCTTTGCCTCGATCCGGTCGCTGCTGAATCCGGAGCTTACCGCGAGCTGGGAAAAGGGCCTGACCATGGTGGCCGACGGCACGATCGATTCCGCGGAATATATGACAAAGCTGGAGAGCTTTGTCAGCCGGCACACCGGCAATGTCAAACAGCTGGACAACCGTGCCGCACTGCGCAGGAATTATGATTATATTGCCCAGTTCTACAAAAAGACCGGCAAGGCACCGGCACGAAAGAGGAGCACAGCGGCAAAAAAGAAGACCTGAGGCAGGGAGATGCGCGGCCGCTGACAGCCCCGCGCATTGCAAGACATCTGGCATTATGTTAGGATTATCCGTAAAATACAGGGAAACATGTATCGCTCAAAAACGTACGGTTTCCTGCAGACATAAAAACAGACATACCTTTTATAAAATAAGAAAACGGGCCGCCGGCCGGATGCAGAGCGGCTGCCCGGGAGAGAGAACAGCATGCAGAACGAAGAGAACAGCAGAACGATCAAGGACAATCTTCATGAGCAGCCGATCGAATTTTATACGGCAAAATTCAGGGAAGCCGATCCGGTGGAGATCGCAAACCGGCTGGAGATTCCCTATGACGGTGCTGCTTTTACGGTAAAACTGATGGGACAGGAGATCCGGGTGAGCCATCCGGAATTTGGCACATCGCCGGCAGTCGCCGACAACAGCGCCCGGGTGCTGATCCTGCGCTATCTTCTCTATGCAAAGTGCAGGCCTTTTAGCGGGGAGTTCATTTCCTTCCGCGACATGCCCTCCGGGGATCTTTATATCCAGCCCTTTACCGGAAGATGCATCTACCGCCTTCTGGGAAAATACGGAAAGCGGGTCGACGTGTTCCGCCGGGTGATGGAAGCCATGGGAGCGGAGGCAGTGCACTATGCCGACGCCTGCTATGATCTGGAGCTGTTCCCGGAGCTGAAGGTACGGTTCATCCTTTGGGAAGGGGATGAGGAGTTCAGCGCTTCGGCGCAGATCCTGTTTTCCGATAATTTCCGGGATGCCTTTGAGACCTATGATCTGGCAGAGATCGGCGGGGTCTGCATCAATGCCTTCGGGGCAAAGGAGAAGGAACTGTAAATCATTCGGCAGCAGGAAGGACATATCGATGGGCAGAGGAGCAGAACTGCCGGCGGAGGAGCCGCTTGCGGCACGGATCAACCGGCTGTATCCGACGATGAGCAAGGGTCAGAAAAGGCTTGCGGATTATCTTTCTGAAAAATACGAGAAGGCTGCCTTTATGACGGCTGCCCAGCTCGGGGAGAAGGCCCGCGTCAGTGAATCCACGGCGGTCCGGTTTGCCATGTTTCTGGGCTACAAGGGATTCCCTGAGCTGCATCAGGCGCTCGGGCAAATGGTGAAAAACCGCCTCAGCGCTGTGCAGCGGATGGAGGTCGCCTACGGGCATATTCCCCAGGAAAAGATCCTGGATACGGTCCTGGCCAGCGATGCCGAGAAGATCCGTCTGACCATGGAGCATATGGACAGGGAAGCCTTCCGGCAGGCTGTGGATACGATCCTTGGCGCAAAAACGATCTATGTCATGGGGCTTCGGAGCTGTGCGCCCCTTGCTGCCTTTCTTTCCTTTTATCTGCATGAGATCTTTGATGATGTCCGGCTGGTCAATTCCACCGGCGGCAGCGAGGTGTTTGAGCAGATCATCCGGATCGGTCCGGAGGATGTGATCATCGGGATCAGCTTTCCCCGGTATTCGATGCGGACCCTCAAGGCCATGGAATTTGCCAACAGCCGCAGCGCCAGGGTGATCACCCTGACCGACAGCATCCATTCGCCGATGAATCTGTATTCCTCCTGCAATCTGATCGCAAGGAGCGATATGGCTTCCATCGTGGATTCTCTTGTCGCGCCGCTCAGCGTGATCAACGCGTTGATCGTTGCCCTGTGCATGCGCAGGCAGGAGGAGGTCGTAACAACGCTGGAAAGCATGGAAAAGATCTGGGATGAATACCAGGTCTATACAAGAGATGAGATCGATGCGGTGGATCCGGAAGGAGAGATGGACCTGAAGGATCCCCAGAAAAATACACTGGACGGACGGTAGGATGAGCAGGATCTGTGTCGTAGGAGGAGGCGCTGCCGGTATGGCGGCCGCTCTCTTTTCTGCCCGAAGGGGCCATGAAGTACATATTTTTGATCACAATGAGAAGCTTGGCAAAAAGCTGTTCATCACCGGGAAGGGCAGATGCAATTTCACCAACGACTGCGAACCGGAGGTGCTCATGGGCAGTGTCGTCACCAATGCCCGCTTTCTTTACAGTGCCTTCCGGGGCTGGAACAGCCAGGATACCATCCGCCTGTTTGAGAGCCTTGGTGTACGGACCAAGGTCGAGAGAGGCAACCGCGCGTTCCCGGCATCGGATCATTCCTCGGATATCATCCGTGCGCTGGAAAAGGAGCTGAAGGCCCTTGGCGTAAAGATCCATCTGAAGAGCGGAGTGAAGGAGCTTCTGATGGATGCGGCAGATGATCCGGAGAAAACTCGTCCGGCAGTGACCGGCCTCCTGCTGGATAACGGCAGCAGGATCCCTGCGGATGCGGTGATCCTGGCCACGGGAGGGCTTTCCTACCCGGCGACCGGCTCGACCGGCGATGGCTACCGGATGGCCCAGGCGGCCGGGCACAGCATGCAGAAGACCAGACCGGCGCTGGTGCCCCTGGAGACAGCAGAAGCGTATATTCCCCGCCTGCAGGGACTGGCACTGAAAAATGTGACCCTGACGATCCCCCTGGGAAAGAAAAAGAAATTCGAGGAGTTTGGCGAGCTTTTGTTCACCCATTTCGGGATCAGCGGGCCCATCGCCCTGACAGCCAGCTCCCATATTGGGAAAGCATTGGAGGAAAGCCCTCTGAAGGCCTTTATCGACCTAAAGCCGGCACTCACCAGAGAGCAGCTTTCCGCCAGGATCCTGCGGGAATTCGATCAGGCAAAGAATAAGGAATTCAAGAACGTGATCCCGTCGCTCTATCCGTCAAGCCTTCGGCCGGTCATGATCGAGCTGAGCGGCATATCTGGGGACAGACCGGTGCGGGATATTACAAAAAAAGAGCGGGAGAGGCTGATCGACCTGACCAAGGCCTTTCCGCTGACCATCACAGGGACCAGGGATTTCCGTGAGGCGATCATTACCCAGGGCGGTGTGACCGTAAAGGAGGTCGATCCCTCAACAATGGCTTCACGCCTGGTGCGCGGACTATATTTTGCCGGGGAGATCCTGGATCTGGACGCCGTCACCGGCGGATTCAACCTGCAGATCGCCTGGGCAACGGCAAAGCGCGCCGCGGATTCCATCGAATGAGACAAGGCCTTCGGTGGGTGAGGAACGTACATCAGTCATCTGCCTGCGACCGCCTGATGCGGCAGCGGCAGACTTAACATAAATGAGGGAGGATTGCTATGAGCAGACAGATCGCGATTGACGGACCGGCCGGCGCCGGAAAAAGTACGATCGCAAAGGCGGTCGCGGCAAAACTCGGGTACATCTATGTAGATACCGGGGCCATGTACCGTGCCATCGGACTTCATCTGATGCGCGAGGGCGTAAATACAGATGACGAGGCAGAGGTGAACGCGCATCTTGACAGTGCAGACGTCCGGCTTGCCATGGAGGATGGCATGCAGAAGGTCTACCTGAACGGTGAGGATGTCACCACGGCGATCCGCACAGAGGAGGCTGGCATGATGGCATCAAAGACCAGTGCCTACAGCAAGGTCAGAGAGAAGCTGGTATCGCTCCAGCAGAAGATCGCAGCTGACTGCAGTGTGGTGATGGACGGACGGGATATCGGAACCGTCGTTCTGCCCCATGCGGACCTGAAGATCTTCCTGACGGCCAGCGTGGAGGAGCGGGCAAGACGTCGCTTCAATGAACTCAAAAAGAAGGGGCAGCAGGCCGATTTCCAGGCGATCATGGAGGATATCGCTAAAAGAGATTACCAGGATACCCACCGGGAAATCTCTCCCTTAAGACAGGCCGACGACGCCATTTTGCTGGATACATCGGACATGGGGATCGAGGAAGTGACGGCGAAGGTGATCGCCCTTGCGGAGAATAAATAAGATGAAGGAAGTCATACTGGCAAAATCGGCGGGCTTCTGCTTTGGCGTAAAGCGGGCCGTTGAAAGCGTGGAGAAGGCAGCCGAAAAAGCGGAGGGCCCGGTCTATACCTTAGGTCCCATCGTGCACAACGGTCAGGTGGTAAAAAGCCTTGAGGAGAAAGGCGTCAGGGTCATCCAGGACGAGGATGAGCTGGACAACATCCATGAAGGCACGATAATCATCCGTTCCCACGGTATCACCCGGGCACTTCGTGAGAAGCTGGACGGCCTTGGCGTGAACGTTATCGATGCTACCTGCCCATTTGTACGAAAAATACATAAAATTGCTGAAAAATGCGGCCGGGAGGGTCAGGTACTGATTATTGCCGGTGATCCGCACCATCCGGAGGTCCAAGGCATCCTTGGCTGGACCGAAGGAGAGAGCATAGTGATCGAAAATTTGGAACAAATGGAGCAGCTTGAGCTTCCACCCGGAAAAAAAGCGGTCCTTGTCGCCCAGACCACATTTAATGCTTCCAAATTTGAAGAAATTGTTGAAAGTTTTGAAAAAAAGCGTTATCATAACTATGTTGAAAAGACTGTCTGCAGTGCAACTGACGAACGGCAGGCAGAAGCGCGTGAAATCGCGCGTAAGGTAGATGCTATGATCGTGATAGGCGGCGCTCATAGTTCTAACTCTAGAAAGCTGTACAATATCTGCAGGGAAGACTGCAGGAATACTTACTTTGTAGAGACACTTGTTGATTTGGAATTGAAGCCTTTTCAATCGCTATCTCGTGTAGGTATAACAGCGGGGGCATCTACCCCAAATAGTATAATTGAGGAGGTTCGGGAATATGTCAGAACAGAGCTTTGAGGAAATGCTGAATGAGTCGTTTAAGACGGTCAGAAATGGTGAGGTCGTTGAGGGTACAGTCATCGACGTGAACCCTGAACAGATCGTCCTGAATATCGGTGTAAAGGCGGATGGTATCCTTACACGCAGCGAGTACTCAAACGATTCTTCACTTGATCTGACCACTGTTGCAAAGCAGGGAGACAAGATGGAGGTCAAGGTCCTTAAGGTCAATGACGGTGAGGGCCAGGTGCTTCTTACATATAAGAGACTGGCAGCAGAAAAGGGCAACAAGAAGCTGGAGGAGGCTTTTGAGAACCATGAGGTCCTCAAGGCTAAAGTCGTGCGCGTACTGAACGGCGGACTGAGCGTCAATGTCGAGGGCGCCCGCGTATTCATTCCGGCAAGCCTTGTTTCCGATACATTTGAGAAGGATCTGAACAAATACCTCGATCAGGAAATCGAGTTTGTCATCATCGAGTGCAATCCGAGAAGAAGACGGATCATCGGCGATCGCAAGCAGCTGATCGTTGAGGAGAAGAAGAAAGCACAGGAAGAGCTGTTCGCACGCATCGCTGTCGGCGATGTTGTCGAGGGAACCGTTAAGAACATCACCGATTTCGGTGCGTTCATCGACCTTGGCGGAGCAGACGGCCTGCTTCATATCTCCGAGATGTCCTGGGGCAGAGTTGACAATCCGAAGTCCATTCTGACCGTCGGACAGAAGCTTAACGTTCTCATCAAGGACATCAAGGGTGACCGTATCGCCCTCAGCCTGAAGTTTGAGGACAAGAATCCGTGGCTTACCGCTGCTGAGAAGTATGCGGTCGGCACCATTGTTGACGGACGCGTGGCACGTATGACCGATTTCGGTGCATTCGTAGAGCTTGAGCCGGGCATCGACGCTCTGCTTCATGTCTCCCAGATCTCCCGCGAGCACATCGACAAGCCGGCTGACGCTCTGAGCGTAGGACAGGATATCACTGCAAAGATCGTCGACTTCAACGCAGAGGATCGCAAGATCTCCCTGAGCATCAAGGCTCTCCTTACCGTAGAGCCGGTTCAGGCAGCAGTTGAAGAGGCAGCTGAGCATGCAGAGGCATAAGGCAGAGGCCTTAGCCGAAAAAAGGTAAATGAAAAGGATCTTCGCTCTGGCGAGGATCCTTTTTTTATGCTGCTTTGACTTTTTGGCTGTTTATAGTCTTGGAGCGGGAGGCCGCACAGGTCAAGGGTCGGGCATACCTGTTCTGCAGGGAACATCCGCAACGCCGGTACTTGGAGGAATCTATGAAATAGATTCCGACGTAGTACCGCTGCGTGAGGACCGAGCGAGAGCGTTTCCCGAAAGAACAGGTATAAACGACCCTTATACGCTATAAGGCATTCATCTCATTGTGGTGCCACAGGTTCATCCCGATGTCTTCTGCAGTGCCTCCAGATGCTTCCGTATAAAGGTGCTCATCAGCGCTTTATCTCCGGAGGCAAGATCATCGAGACGGATGTAGACGGTCTTGTCTGTCGGCTCTTCCTGGTACAGGGGAAGGCCCAGCTCTTTTCCTGCTTTGGCCGGGAGGGGAAGGAAGCTTCCCTCGGCTTTTACATAGCAGGTCCGTGCCGTAGCCTTTTTTCGGTGGCTGCTGTCGACAAAGACAGCTACGGATTTGTGTATGGCCTGATCCTCCAACGGTAGATAATAGTAGTTTTTGTAATCGCTGAAAAAATGCTTGAGCAAGCCCTGCCGGATGGGGATCTGCAGGGTTGCGGCAGTTTTGCCTTTTTCTGCTGTGAGACAGGAGAGCGCGCCGTTTACGCAAAGAGAGGCGGGCAGTGGATGGACGAGAGAGAAGGAGATCTCTGCCATATCCGCAGCGTCCGTGCCCGGTGTGCTTTTGGAGATTATGTCAGAAGCCGGGCGGATCTCTCCGGCAAATAGCTCGGGGATCGCCAGGATCCGGACCAGAGCCAGCATGCCGAGCACGTCATCGTGGTTGTGCAAAAAGAGCATATCCAGCAGCGTGTTATCCCGTGTGGCCAGCCAGCTCTGGTAGTCGCTGATCAGCTCGCCTCCGCTTTTTTCGTCCCGGCGCGGGATGCACAGGTATTCCTCAATGCTTTTTTGCTTTATGGCCGGAAGACCAAGAAGCTTCTGGAAGGGACGGATCTGCCGGTAGATATCCAGGGATTCCCAGTCCGCAAATGGATCCGGCATCCCATAGAAGGCATATTTGTGAGCAAGGTAGGGGAGATCGAAGGTCGTCCCGTTGAAGTGGATCAGCAGGTCGGATCCCTCCTCCCGAAGCTCCTGTATATAGGAAGAAAAGTAGGTCAGCATCTGTTTTTCTTCGGTCGGACGGTCGAGGAACCATTGGGCCAGGATCCATTGTCCCTTCTTCCGGCAGATCAGGCCGAGGAGATAGAGATGGCTTGTCCGCCAGTAGAGTCCGGTGGTTTCTATATCAAATAAAACGGGCAGATGACTTCCGCTGTAGGAGAGGACCTCTGCAGCCTGGTCATCGGTCAGCACTTCTGTTCTGGTAAGCAAAATAAGCTCCTTTCCGGGCCGTAAGGATGGAAAATCTGTCTGCCTGTGGGCCTCCGGAGAATACAGTATCATGATAGCATACCTCCGGTTTACAAGAAAGTCGGATTCATGGTAGAATAATCTGTATGTAAACTGAAGATGGGGTATTTTGCGCATGTTTGGATTTATTAAGGGGTATATCGATGAGATCGCCGCAGATTATGTGGTGGTCGATAACCATGGCATCGGCTGGCAGGTTTTTGTGCCGGGCAGCGTGCTGAACCGGGGTGTGAATATCGGAGACGAGGTAAAGCTGTATACGTATATGGCGGTCAGTGAAAACGCGATGGCGCTGTATGGTTTTTTTACGCGGGATGACCTTTCTGTCTTCAAGATGCTGCTCAACGTCAGCGGCATCGGCCCGAAGGGTGCTCTGGGTGTGCTGTCTGCCCTTTCCGCGGACGACCTTCGTTTTGCCGTGCTTGCGGATGACGCCGCAGCGATCTCCAAGGCGCCGGGCATCGGAAAAAAGACAGCCCAGAAGCTGATCCTTGAGCTGAAGGATAAGTTTAAGCTGGACGATGCATTTGAAAAGAAATTTGATCATGAACAGGAGAAGGCCGCTGCCGCTGCCGGAGGGGCAGGGGCGCAGAGTGCGGAGGCAGATGCCGTGTCCGCACTGGTGGCGCTTGGGTATTCCGGTACTGAGGCGCTGCAGGCTGTGCGCAAGGTCAAGGCAGACGGTGCCATGGATTCCGAAGAGATCCTGAAGGCGGCACTGCGGTTCATCTTCTGAAAGGGGAGCAGATCAGCGAATGGACAGACGATTCATACAGACAGAGGTCCAGGCCGAGGACGAGCCGGTAGAAAAAAGCCTGCGTCCGCAGCGGCTTGCGGAATATATCGGTCAGGAGAAAACGAAAAGTAATCTCCAGATCTATATCGAGGCGGCAAAGCAGAGGGGCGACGTGCTGGATCACGTCCTGCTCTACGGACCGCCGGGACTGGGAAAGACGACACTGGCAGGGATCATTGCCAACGAGATGGGCACACATATGAAGGTCACCAGCGGACCGGCCATCGAGAAGCCGGGCGAGATGGCCGCCATCCTGAACAATCTGCAGGAGGGAGATGTCCTGTTTGTCGATGAGATCCACCGGCTGAACCGCCAGGTAGAGGAAGTGCTCTATCCGGCTATGGAGGACTATGCCATCGATATCATGATCGGCAAGGGCTCCTCCGCCAGATCCATCCGCCTGGAGCTGCCGAAATTTACCCTGGTGGGCGCCACGACAAGGGCAGGCCTTCTTACGGCACCCTTAAGAGACCGCTTTGGCGTCATCCAGCATATGGAATTCTACAATACAGAAGAGCTTACCGAGATCATCCGCCATTCGGCGAAGATCCTGAATGTGGAGATCGACCGGGAGGGCGCGGCGGAGATGGCCAGACGATCCCGCGGAACGCCCAGACTGTCCAACCGTCTCTTGAAGCGGGTACGGGATTTTGCAATGGTCCGCTATGATGGAAAGATCACAAAGGAGGTCGCTTCACTTGCGCTTGACCTTCTGGAGGTCGACCGGTTCGGGCTGGACCGTATCGACCGGCGGATCCTGCTGACGATCATCGAGAAATTCGGGGGAGGCCCTGTAGGCCTGGATACCCTTTCGGCGGCCATCGGCGAGGATTCGGGAACCATAGAAGATGTGTACGAACCATATTTGATCAAGAACGGGTTCCTGAACAGGACCCACAGCGGCCGGGTTGCCTCAAGGCTTGCGTATGAGCATCTGGGGATCCCGTATCCGGAGGAGTAAAATATACAGACGGGATGGGAAATGAAAGCCGGAGGCCAAAAGGGATGGCTGATCCGGCAGATAAGGGGAAACTGACATGGCAGAAAAGACATCCGTAAAGGTACTGATCGACGGCAGGGTCATCACCCTCGCCGGCTATGAATCCAATGAGTATCTGCAGAGAGTGGCGTTTTATCTGAATACAAAGATCGCAGAGCTGGGCTCCTCCTCCGGTTACGGACGGCTGACCCAGGACGCAAAGTCCACCCTGCTGGCGCTGAATATCGCCGATGACTACTTCAAGGCGAAGGAGCAGGTGGAGGCTCTGGAGGAGGATCTGGAGAACAAGGACCAGAATGCGTATGAGATCAAGCATGAGCTGATCCAGACCAGGATCGAGAATGAACGGCTGAAAAAAGAGCTGGAGCAGCTTCGGGCTGCAAAGAACAGCATCTGAGAAAAGAGAGGATGAGCCGGGTTTGACGGTTGCAGACAGACAGGTAAACAATCACAGAATGGAGCTTCTGGCACCGGCGGGTTCGGTGAAGGCACTTGAGGCAGGCTTTATGGCCGGGGCGGATGCCGTCTATATCGGCGGGGACCGGTTTGGCGCGCGTGCCTATGCGGACAATCCGGGAAGGGAGGATCTGATCGGCGCGATCGATCTGGCCCACCGCCTGGGGAAGAAGCTGTATATGACGGTAAATACACTGCTGAAGGACGAGGAGCTGGAGAATGAGCTGACCGGATGGATCCGTCCCTACGTGGAGGCGGGGCTTGACGGCGTGATCGTGCAGGATTTCGGTGTCTTTTCCATGCTTCGGGAATGCTTTCCGGAGCTTCCTCTGCATGCCAGCACCCAGATGGCCGTGACCGGTCCCTGCGGTGCCGCGCTGCTGAAGGAGGCGGGCGCCGTGCGCGTTGTGCCCGCCAGAGAGCTGTCCCTTTCCGAGATCCGTCGGATCCGGGATGAGGCGGGCATCGAGATCGAGGGCTTTATCCACGGCGCCATGTGCTATTCCTACTCCGGCATGTGCCTGATGAGCAGCCTGATCGGCGGCAGAAGCGGCAATCGGGGAAGGTGTGCCGGTGTCTGCCGTCTTGCCTTTGATGTGGCAGACAAAGAGCGGACCCTCACGGGGAAAAACAGTCGTTTTCCGCTGAATATGAAGGATATGTGCACCATCGGCATTCTTCCGGAACTCATCAGCGCAGGGATCACCTCCTTCAAGATCGAAGGGCGGATGAAAAAGCCGGAATACACGGCAGGGGTGGCTTCCGTTTACCGGAAATACCTGGATCTGTGTGAGAAGCGGCTGGATGCAGGCCTTCCCCTGCTGCCGGCAGACTGGTATCATGTGGAGGCAGGTGACCGGCAGATCCTCTGGGATATTTTCAACCGGGACGGCTTTAATGAGGGCTGTTACCGTGTGCGGAACGGCAGAGAGCTGATCGCACTCAAAAATGAAAAGGAAAACCAGGTCACCAGAAAAAATGCCCAGGAGCTGACGGAAAAGATCCGCAGCAGCCTGGAGAGCAGGGAGATGCGAAAAAGGCTGCAGGCGCCGGTAAAGGGAAGACTGTCCCTTTCCGCAGGCGGGATGGCTGTGCTGTCCCTTGCGTGGACAGATGGCCTGGGACACGAGGCTTTTGCCAAGGTCCATGCAGATGGTGTGCAGAAGGCGATCCGCTCTGCGGTCACCGAGGAGCGGGTCAGAAGCCAGATGAACAAGACCGGAGAGAGCAGCTTTTATTTTGCTGAACTCGAGATCGATATGGCGGATGACCTGTTTGTGCCTATGCAGCTGTTAAATGACCTGCGGCGCAGGGGCATGGAGGAGCTTTCGGTCGCTGTAAAGGCGGTGTTCGCCCGCACATGCGGGGAGCAGCCGGCAGCATCCAAAATGAGCCGGGAGATTCAGGCATCTGTAGAAGATGCAGAAGGCATGGAAGATGCAGCGGCACGTAGCAGCGATGGAGCAGCAGGCTCCATGCGCCTGTCGGTTTCCGTGGAGACCAGAGAACAGCTTCGTGCTGTCCTGGAAAAAGCGGCCGGAGGGCAGGAGATGGATGGAAGAATGTCTCCTGCGGATCAGCCGCTTGCAGCGGTCTTTGTGCCATGGACATTTTTTGAAAAAACAAATGCGGCGCATGATCTGGATCTGCAGCGCGCATCTGCCTGCCAGATCCCGGTGCAGCTGATGCTTCCCTATGTCTGCCGGGAGGCGGATCGGAAGCGCCTTGCTGGCGTGATACAAAATTATCGGGCATATATGCAGAAAGAGGATGGACGTTTCCAGAAGGGCGCAGGCATTCTGGTGAGAAACCTGGAGGAGCTGGGCCTTGTGCGCAGCCTTGGCGCGGCAGATCAGGTCATCCTGGATGCCGGTGTATACACGATGAACAGCCGGGCGGAGGCTTTCTTTGCCGGCCTTGGCATACGCAAAAATACGGTCTCGCAGGAGCTGAATGCCCGGGAGATCGGTCAGAGAGACAACCGGAATTCGGAAATGATCCTTTATGGGCGCGCCCCGATGATGGTGAGTGCCCATTGTCTCAGGAAAACGCTGGACCGGTGCACCAGAAGAAATGACTCCCTGGTGCTGACGGACAGAAAGCATGCGGCATTTCCGGTGCAGTGCTATTGTGATTTCTGCTATAACGTGATCTACAACAGTCTGCCCACCAGCCTTCTGTCTGAGAGTGGAAGCCTGAAAAATGCAGGCATCCGTTCGGGGCGTCTTGTCTTTACCGGCGAAGATCCGGAAATGACCGGACGGATCCTGGAGGCCTTCCTTCGGGAGAACAGCGGGAGATCCTATGAGGCGCTGCCGTTCCAGACGACAAAGGGACATTACCGCAGAGGAGCAGAATAAATGGTCAATATCATCGTTCAGGTGTCAAGATATATTCTTCTTGCCATCATGGTCTTTTTTACGCTGGAGACCTATATGGTGCTGCAGAGAAGGGATGATGATTCCCGCCGCCGGATCATGCGAAAGCAGATCTGGCTGATGGTGCTGTTCAATCTGACAAGCTTTCTTGTCATGTATCTGGTAAGCGGGGACACGCAGATGCTGGTCATGCTGGGCTGTGTGATCATCTATATTCTGGTGATCCAGATCCTGTACCGGCTGATCTATCAGAAGGCATCCCTTATTTTGCTGAACACCATGTGCATGATGCTCTCCATCGGCTTTGTCATCCAGAGCAGGCTGGGGATGGAGACCGCCAGAAAGCAGTTTGCCATCGCGGCTTTTGCCACCCTGGTGTGCTTTATCATTCCGGTGTTTGTGCGCCGCGTGCGCTGGGTGTCGAACCTGAGCTGGGTCTACGGCATCGGCGGCATCGTCCTTCTGGCGGCAGTCATGCTGATCGGAAGAGTAACGGGCGGTGCAAATCTTTCCCTGACCATCGGCGGGATCTCCTTTCAGTTTTCAGAATTTGTCAAGATCACGGTCGTTATGTTTATGGCCGGCATGCTGCAGGAAAAGACGGATTTCCGCACCGTGGTCATTACGACCGTGGTTGCTGCCATCCATGTCGGCATTCTGGCGCTGTCCGCCGATCTCGGAGCGGCTCTGATCTATTTTGTCGCGTATATCGTCATGGTGTACGTGGCTACAAGAAATCCGGGGTATTCGCTTCTTGGCCTTGCCGGCATGGGTGCGGCCTCGGTGCTGGCCTACCGGCTGTTCTATCACGTCAGGGTCCGTGTTCAGGTCTGGCAGGATCCCTTTGCAGACTATGAGGGGACCGGCTATCAGATCATCCAGGCCCTGTTTGGCGTATGCGCGGGCGGATGGTTCGGCACAGGCCTTTTAAAAGGACATCCGGACTACATTCCCCTTGCCTGGGAGGATTTTACCTTTGCGGCGATCTGCGAGGAGTTTGGCATCCTGTTTGCCATCTGCCTCATCCTCCTGTGCATGGGTATGTATCTCTTGATCGTGAATATTTCCATGCGGCTGTCCAGGCCGTTCTATAAGCTGGTGGCGATCGGCCTTGGCACTGAGTATGCCTTCCAGGTTTTCCTGACCATCGGCGGCACGACGAAATTTATCCCGATGACAGGAATCACGCTTCCATTGATCAGTTATGGCGGAAGCTCCCTTTCCTGTACGATCATTATGATCTCGATCATCCAGGGCCTGTACATCCTCCGAAAGGATGAGGACATGGAGATCGAGCTGGCAAGGCGGGAGGCCAGAAGACAGGCAATTCTGGCCAGACGGCAGCGGGCCGCAGCGCAGCGCGGCGGGGAGACCCGTCCCTACGAGAGACCTGCAGATTTACGGACAGACATGCGCAGGCCGGCACAGCAAAGTGCTCCGGCAGAAGGATACCAGAGGGATTATTATGGAGAACAGCAGCGGTCAGAAGAGACCGAACTCGAACGACGGATCGAGGAACAGACAAGACAGGACCTCGCGCTCCGAAACAAGTAAGCCTTACCGGATCGTTTCCTACCTGTCCCTGGTCTTTTTCATCAGCCTGATCGGCTATATGATCTATTTCCAGGTCTGCAAGAGCGAGGAGCTGCTGAACAGCCCCTACAACAAACGGCAGGAGGAAGCGCAGGCAGAGGTAAAGCGCGGCTCCATCCTTGCCTCTGACGGCAGGACCGTCCTGGCAGAGACACAGGAGGATGAAGCGGGAAATTCGTACCGCGTCTATCCGTACTACCAGCTGTTCGCCCACACGGTCGGCTATCAGGTGTACGGCGGGAGCGGACTGGAGGCGACAAAGAACAACGACCTGATCCATTCCCACGCCAGCCTGGTGACCCAGGTGCAGAATGATCTGGATGAGGTCAAAAAGACCGGAGACGATCTGGTCACGACCCTGGATCCCGTGCTGCAGCAGGCAGCCAGCGATGCCCTCGGCCAGAACCAGGGCGCGGTGATCGTGATGGATGTGGATACGGGAGAGATCCTTGCCGATTACAGCAGCCCGTCCTTCGATCCCAACAGTGTGGAACAGAACTGGGACAGCCTGGTAACCAATGACCAGGGCGTCTTCATGAACCGGGCCATGCAGGGGCTCTACGCGCCTGGATCAACCTTTAAGATCGTTACGGCGCTGGCCTATCTGCGGCAGTACGGCAGCTTTGATGATTTTCACTACAGCTGCCAGGGCACCTACGAAAATGCCGGCTTTACCATTCACTGTGCCGGCTATGCCGCCCACGGCGAGGAGGACATCGCAGGAGCGATGGCCAATTCCTGCAACTGTGCCTTTGCCTGGATGGCGGTGAACATGATCGACAGGGATATCCTCAGGGAGACGGCTGAGAGCCTTGGCTTCAATGATGAGACCCTTTCGCTGGATCTTCCCTGCACCATAAGCGAGTTTCATGTAGACGGCAGCACGCCGGATCAGCTTCTGATGCAGACGGCCATCGGCCAGGGCGATACGCTGGCGACGCCGATGCAGATGCTGATGATCGCGGATGCGGTGGCAAACGGCGGCCGGATGATGAAGCCGCGGTTTGTGAAGGAGGTCGTCAGCTCCGACGGCAATGTGGTGCGCACAGAGGAGAGCAGCACCCTGCGGGAGGCCATGACCCCGTCAGAGGCGGCAAGCCTTCGGGATCTGCTGTCGGGTGTCGTTGCCTACGGCACGGCCACAGATCTGGCAGGCCTGCCCTATAATATTGCAGGTAAGACGGGTACGGCCGAGTACGGAAACGTGGACGACAACACGGCACACTCCTGGTTTACCGGTTTTTCCGGGACCGGCCAGAATGATATCGCGGTGTGTGTCCTGGTGGAGGGCGGCGGCAACGGTCTGGCGCCGGCAACCACCGTGGCCGGCTACGTGTTCCAGAATTATTTTGGATAAATCGTTTTGACAGAAGCCCCTTCGAACGGCTTTTGTCAGACCAGGCAAAATCCATTTGATGAATTCTTGCCTGCAAACGTAAATAAGAGTATACTAATCAGTAAGAGTAACTATATCGAACAGGAATCGGAGGACAGGGAGGAAATGCATGCAGTCAGTTGCGGAGGTCTGGTGATCTTCCGGGGAAAGATCCTTGTCCTGTATAAGAACTATAAAGGCAGATACGAAGGCTGGGTCCTGCCGAAGGGCACGGTAGAGCAGGGTGAGGATTATACCGAGACGGCGCTCCGCGAGGTGAAGGAAGAATCCGGTGTGAAAGCCTCCATCATGAAGTATATCGGCACCAGTGAGTATAATTTCAATGTTCCGGAGGGCGAGGTGCAGAAGGAAGTGCACTGGTACCTGATGATGGCGTCGAATTATTACAGCAAGCCCCAGTGGGAAGAGTATTTTGTGGATTCCGGCTATTACAAGTACCATGAAGCATACCATCTGCTCAAATTCACCAACGAACGGCAGATCCTGGAAAAGGGATACAATGAGTATCTTGAAATGAAGAAGGCAGGGCTATGGGTACCAAAAAAGCAAAATATCTGAAAAAACTTTATGTTGGTCCCATCGCAGCCACGCAGCGCAGGGAGATCGACCGTGCCGTCCGCAGAGGGACCTATATCCCCGGACTGTACCTGATCACCTATGCCGCAAACGGCTATGACCAGCTGGATATCATGCATGCCAGATACCTGCTGATAAAGAGGGTCAGGAAGGAGCTCCCGCTGATCGTCGGGATCGCCATTGGGCGTGATGAGGCATTTGGCCTTATAGAGCGCATCGCAGGCGACTGCTACCGGGCGACCGGGGCGATGGACTTTCGGGCATATCTTGGCGAAAGCTGAAACGGCCTGCGGCATGCGGGCAATGACGGAAACTGTTGAAGAGAGATTAGACGACGGAGAGAAAAGATGCTGGCAGTATTGTTGAAGATCCTTGCAGTGATCGGCAAGATCCTGCTGTGGATCCTGGCCATCATCCTGATCCTGCTGCTGATCATCCTTTTGTGTCCCTTTGGCTATAAGGGAACCGTAAAGAAGGACGGCGGCGAGATACGCGCAGGAGGATCGGCCCACTGGCTCCTTCACATTATCCATGTGAAGGGCAGCTTTTCAAGGATCGGCGGCAGCAATCAGCTGGATTACGAGATCTATCTGTTCGGGATCCCGCTCCTGAAGTTGCTGAAAAAGCTGAAAAACCGCGGCAAATCCGGCAGCGGGGAGGGCGATGCAGCACAAACAGCGCCGGAAGATGCGGTCCCTGCCCAGACCCAGAAGGCGGATGACAGTGCTGCCGGGCCGGATAACGGCCACCTTTTTGCAGAGTCGGACACCGATGAAGCGGCGCCGGCACAGAAGGCGGCAGAGCCGGAGGCGTCCGGCCGGGTGATCCGTACAGAAGCGCCGAAAAAGCCGACGGTGGAACCGGGAAGATGGAAATACAATCCCACAGAGGAGACAAAGAAGAAGGCTGAAAACATCCAGATCGAGGTCGTTCCGGCCAATCGTCCGGGTCCCTTCCTTCAGGCGGCTGCCCGCTTTGGCGCGGCGGTGGGCAAGGTCAGAAAGATCTGCCAGAAGCTTGACCGGCTGTATTACAAGCTGGAGGACTGGCTGGACTATATCGATACGGTGACCTTCCAGAAGGCAAAGACCTGCATCATCAACAATCTGTTCTCGATCCTGCGGCAGATCCTTCCCAGAAGGATATCCGGCAGAATTGAATTTGGCACCGGAGATCCGGCATCCACGGGTGAGGCGCTGGCCTTCCTTGGCGCGCTGTATGCGTTCCTTCCCGAGAAGCTGGCCGTGATTCCGGATTTTGATGAGGCAAAGGCCGACGCTGATGTGACGTTCAAGGGTCATTTCATGATCGGCGGAATCCTTCTGCGGCTGATCTTCATCATCGTTAATCCGAATATCTGGACGCTAATCCGCGTCATAAAGAACAAGGATCCCCGGATCGTTACAAGACCGGAGACGCGAAAGCGGAAGAAGAAAAAAGCCGGTGCAGCCGGCAGCAAAAAACAGAAACAGAAACAAAAAGAAAAAGCCGCCTGAGTCGGGCTTGAGGAGGAGAAAAATGGCAGAGAGCAAAGGAAAGAACGGATTTTCCGGCAATATGGATGCAATGTTCAAGGGTCTTGACCAGTTTCTGACGACCAAGACGGTCGTCGGACAGCCGGTAAATGTCGGTGACAAGATCATGATCCCTCTGGCCGATGTTTCCTTCGGCGTAGGCGCAGGCGCCTTCACCGGCAACACCAGAGACAATGCAGGCGGCGGCATGGGAGCAAAGATGAGCCCGGCAGCGATCCTGATGGTCTACCCGGACGGCAACACAAAGCTGGTCAGCTTAAAGAGCCAGGACGGCCTGGCAAAGCTGATCGATATGGCACCGGGCATCATCAGCAAGGTCAGAGAGCAGTTCGGCGGCGGAGCAGCAGTGCCGGACAACGACATCCCGGCGGAAGATATGCCGGAATTTGAATAAAAATAATTTTTATTTGGACTTGCATTTGCAAAACGGTTCTGCTACAATATCATGGTGTCGTGAACCGCTGATCATGCGGGTTCAAGTATGATTTAAGGAGGTGTAATCGTGGCTAAGTGTGCTATTTGCGAAAAGGCTGTTTACTTTGGCAATAATGTCAGCCATTCCCATAGAAGATCCAACAGAATGTGGAAAGCGAACGTCAAGGCTGTTCGCGTCAAGACCGAGGGTGGCAGCAAGAAGATGTACGTTTGTACAGGATGCCTGAGAAGCGGCAAAGTAGAGCGTGCTTAAGATACGCTTCCGGATATCAGAGGATTTAGGGGGGAATTCCGACAGGTTCGGGATTCCCTTTTTTTCTGCCGTGCAAAGCGTTTGCTTTTTAATAGAAATTTGTTATACTTAAATGTGCTGGATTCTGAAAGAATGTATGCGCATATACCAGACAGGAAAGGAGTACACGATGAAGGGACGAATCAATTCTGAACTTGGTGAAGTGGTCATCAATCCCGACGTTATTGCTACATACGCCGGAAGCGTTGCTGTGGAATGCTTCGGTATTGTCGGTATGGCGGCAGTAAATATGAAGGACGGGCTGGTCCGCCTTCTGAAGAAGGACAGCCTGAAGCATGGCATAAATGTATCGATAAACGACAATAAGATATCGGTGGATTTCCACGTTATCGTTGCCTACGGGGTGAGCATTGCCACCGTGGCACAGAACCTGATCGACAGTGAGAAATATCAGCTTGAGGAATTTACGGGGATGAAGGTCGAACGGGTCCGCGTTTTAATTGAGGGCGTTCGCGTTATTGACTGAGCACAGGAGGAAAACAGTTGTGGCTGTAACAACGATCGATGCTGAGCTGCTTGCCCGTATGTTTCTGGCAGGCGCACAGAATCTTGAAGCAAATAAGGAACTGATCAACGAACTGAATGTCTTTCCCGTTCCGGACGGAGATACCGGAACGAACATGGGCATGACGATCATGTCGGCGGTGGGCGAGATCCGCGGCCTGCAGCAGATCAATATGAAGGATCTGGCAAAGGCCATTTCCTCCGGCTCCCTTCGCGGCGCCAGAGGAAATTCCGGTGTTATTCTCTCCCAGCTGTTCCGCGGTTTCACAAAGACCGTCAAGGGCGCTGACCAGATCGATACGGCAATGATCGCAGACGGCTTTGAAAAAGCGGTGGAGACCGCCTACAAGGCCGTGATCAAGCCCAAGGAGGGCACGATCCTTACCGTGGCAAAGGGGATGTCTGAGATCGCCCGGAAGCTGCAGGATGCCCAGCTGCCCCTTGAGGAGTATGCAAAAGCGATCATCGAATACGGCAATCAGACGCTGGACCGCACACCGGAGATGCTTCCGGTGCTCAAGGAAGCCGGTGTCGTGGACTCCGGCGGCAAGGGCCTGATGTGTTTCATGGAAGGGGCCTATGATGTCCTGATCGGCAAGGAAGTGGATCTTTCCTTTGGTGAAGAAAAGAAAGAGGTACAGGCAGAGCCCGAGGTGGAGGAGATCCGCTTTGGCTACTGCATGGATCTTACGATCAACGGCGAGCGTCCGGTTCCCGGCGCACAGGTCGAGGATTATCACAATTTCCTGACGAATATCGGTGAATCTGTGGTCCTTGTTCCGGAAGGCTGCGCGGTGCGTGTCCATGTCCACACCAACGATCCGGGACTGGTGCTGACCAGAGCCCTGACTATGGGCCAGCTGACCGGTGTTGCCATCAGCAACATGCATCTGGAGCATCAGGAGAAGCAGCCGGGCGAGGCCAGAGAGGCTGCCCTGCAGATGGCAAAGGAAGCCGCAAAGAAGGCCAATCCCATGAAGCCCTGCGGGTTTGTGGCGGTCGCGGCCGGAGAGGGCTTTGCGGAGATCTTCCGCGAGCTGGGCGCAGACTGCGTCATTGAAGGCGGACAGACCATGAATCCCAGCACGGAGGATGTGCTCAACGCCATCGACCAGGTCAATGCGGAGAATGTCTTCCTCTATCCGAACAACAAGAACATCATCATGGCTGCCAATCAGGCGAAGGAGCTGGTGCGGGAGAAAAACGTGATCGTGATCCCGACAAAGACGGTTCCGCAGGGTATTTCCGCTCTGCTGGCCTTTGAGCCGAACAAGTCTGTCGAGCAGAATGCAGAGGATATGAACGAGATCATCAGCCTTGTCAGGACTGCCGAGATCACCTACGCGATCCGGGATACCAAGATCGGCAAGGATGAGATCCATCAGGGCGACATTATGGCCGTCGGCGACGACGGGATCCTGGCTGTCGGAAAGGAGATCCTGGATACTGCCGTGGAGGCAGCCGACCGGATGGCCTTTGAGGATGCGGCTCTGATCAGCATCTACTTTGGAAAGGATTATTCCGAGGAAAATGCCAACAGGATCGCCCAGGAGATCCGCAGCAGGCATCCGGACCTGGATGTAGAGGTAAACAACGGCGGTCAGCCGGTGTACTACTGCATCATTTCCGCAGAATAAAAATGAGGGCTGCCAAGCTGTGTATATCGTGCCGGGACTGCACGATATCGCCGGCTTAAGCAGCCTTTTTTGTGCAGCAAGGAGCAAGGATACATCATCAGAGAATGAGGATGATCAGGTGAGCAAAACGATGAACGATGCTTCACTGAGGACCCTGAAGGGGATCGGTGAAAAAACAGAAAAACTGTTTTGGAAGGCCGGCATACAGACGGTCGGGGATCTGGTCCGCTATTTCCCGCGGGAGTACGATTCCTTTGCACCTGCCGTGGCGGCGGGACGTGTGATCCCCGGTGTCCGGAATGCGGTCCGTGGCAGGATCACAAAGCGGCCGGTGGTAAAGACCTTCGGACGCAATTCCATCACCATGGTGCAGCTTTCGGATGAGACCGGCTCCCTCCAGGTCAACTGGTTTCATATGCCCTTTCTCCGGAATACGCTGAAGATCGGGCAGGACTACGTCTTCCGGGGACTGGTGACAGAAAAGGGCGGCCGCAGGATCATGGCGCATCCGGAGCTGTATGATCCCGAGGCTTACGATAAGCTGACCGGGCAGATGCTTCCCATCTATCCTTTGGCGGCATCCCTGACCAACAACATGGTGCGGAAGGCTGCGGCTCAGGCACTGGAGGTCCGAAGCCCCGAGATGGAGGTGCTGCCGGACGATATACGGTCTGCCCTTGGGCTGTGCGAGATCAATTATGCGCTGGAGCAGATCCATTATCCGGAAAGTCAGGAGAGCCTGCTTTTGGCCAGAAACCGTCTGGCCTTTGATGAATTTTTCTTTTTCCTTCTTGGCGTTGCCATGCTGCGGGAGCAGAACGAACGCACGGAGAATCATTTTCCCATGCGGACGGTGTGGAAGACCGAGGATGTCATCGAATCGCTTCCCTATGAACTGACGCCGGCACAGCAAAGCGTCTGGGGCGAGATGGAAAAGGATCTGGCCTCCGGGACGCTGATGAACCGGCTGGTCCAGGGAGATGTGGGCAGCGGAAAGACAATCCTTGCCTTTCTGGCAATGGTGCAGGCCTATGAAAACGGATACCAGAGCGCGCTGATGGCGCCCACCGAGGTGCTGGCTGCCCAGCATTTTGAAGCGCTGCGAAAGCTTCTGGAGCAAAACCAGATCAAAGATGCCCATCCGGTGCTCCTTCGGGGCAGCATGACGGCCAAAGAAAAGCGGATAGCCGCCGAAAAAATTGCATCCGGAGAGGCGAGGATGATCATCGGCACCCATGCCCTGATCCAGGAATCGGTCAGCTATGAGAATCTTGCCCTGGTCATCACGGATGAGCAGCACCGGTTTGGCGTGCGGCAGAGGGAGGCTCTTTCGAAAAAGGGATGGCCGCCGAACGTTCTGGTCATGAGCGCGACGCCGATCCCGCGGACACTGGCCATGATCCTGTATGGCGACCTGGACATTTCGATCCTGAACGATATGCCGGCACACCGGCTGCCCATCAAAAACTGCGTGGTAGGTCCGGCTTACCGGGAGACGGCCTACCGGTTTATGGAGAAACAGGCCCAGGAAGGGCATCAGACCTACATCATCTGTCCCATGGTCGAACCAAATGAAGAGCTCTCCTGCGAGAACGTGACCGAGTATACAGAGAAGATGAAGAAGCGTTTCCCCGATCTTACGGTAGCCATGCTTCACGGGCAGATGAAGGGGGCAGAGAAGCAGAGGGTCATGGAGGCGTTTGCCGCCGGGCAGATCCAGATCCTGGTCTCGACGACGGTCGTGGAGGTAGGCGTCAATGTGCCAAATGCCACGGTGATGATGATCGAAAACGCCGAGCGGTTTGGCCTTGCCCAGCTGCACCAGCTGCGGGGCCGGGTCGGCAGGGGCAGCGCACAGTCCTACTGCATCTTCCTGCAGGGAGACGGAAACGAGGAGACCTCAAAGCGGCTGGAGATCCTGAATCATTCCAACGATGGCTTTTATATCGCAGAGGAGGACCTGCGGCTTAGGGGCCCCGGAGACCTGTTTGGCGTGCGCCAGAGCGGCATCGCAGCCTTCCAGATCGCCGATATCTACCGGGATGCGGGCATTCTGAAAGCGGCATCCGTGGCGGTAAAAGACCTGCTGGCCATGGATCCGGAGCTGACGCTTCCACAGCATTTTGCTGTAAAAGAAGCCCTGGAAAAGTTTATGCAAAGACAAAATGACGAAGATGTCCGGCTGTAAAGCAAAAAGAAGTTGAAAACTGCCGAATTTTCACAACCCACTTGAAAATGTGCACAAAAAAGCATAATATCATTTATCGTAAATAGACAAAAACTTCATTTGCATGAACAATTGGCTGTTCGATTTTTCACTCGTGGGAGGAAATGATTATGGCAGTAAAAAAGAAAACACCTGCTGCAGTTGAAGCGGAGAATAAAGTAACCGAGGCAGCAGAGGCAGCAGCAGCTACCGCAAAAGAGACCGTAGAGAAGGTTGAGAAGGCCGCAAAGGAGACTGTCCGCAAGACAGCTGCAAAGAAGGCTGCAGCACCCAAGAAGGCTGAGACCACCAAGAAGGCAGCTGAGGCTGTCAAGGAGACCGTAGAGAAGGTTGAGAAGGCTGCAAAGGAGACTGTCCGCAAGGCTGCTCCGAAGAAAGTCGCAAAGAAGACCGTGATCCTGCAGTATGCCGGCAAGGAGGTCGTATACGAGAACCTTCTGAAGAAGGTCGATGAGATCTGGGCCGAAAAGGGCAAAGATGCCGCAGCTATGAAGGATGTGCGCGTCTATGTAAAGCCCGAGGAGAACATGGCTTACTATGTTGTTAACGACGGCGAGGAGATCGGCAGCTTCGCCATCTGAGCCTGAAGAACCGTCCGGAATCATGCGGACGGGAAAAAAGACCCCTGCTCCTTCTGTGGAAGGAGGAAGGGGTCTTTTTTTGCGCCGGGCAGAAATATAATGATTTAAACGCCAAAAGTCCGAACCCACGCCATGCTTGCATGGCCGTGGGAGAAAGACTTTATGGCGTGCCCCAACATGAGG